>OBJG01000029.1_pt1 | contig 203493 bp, 169 predicted proteins | sample 1517941 | NCBI WGS metagenome assembly OBJG01 (sample SAMN04571712, study PRJEB22368) | human gut metagenome | biome: human gut; material: stool | host: Homo sapiens | place: Luxembourg | collected 2012-09-21
CAACATCAACAACGTCGACGGCATGGTCATCGGCGGCCACGGCGACACGACGATGCTGCCGCTGCTGTCGAAGGCGACGGTCAACGGCGTGCCCGTCACGCAGTTCGCCTCGAAGAAGAAGCTGCAGGAGGCCGTGCAGAACACGATGGTCGGCGGCGCGACGCTGACCAAGCTCATCGGCACGTCGGCCTGGTATGCTCCGGGTGCCGCCGCCGCGATGATGGTCGAGTCGATCCTCAACGACCAGAAGAAGATGATCCCCTGCTCGTGCTACCTCGAGGGCGAGTACGGCGAGTCGGACATCTGCATCGGCGTGCCGGCGATCATCGGCCGCAAGGGCATCGAGAAGATCGTCAAGCTCGACCTCACGAAGGAGGAGGCCGAGAAGTTCGCCGCCTCGGCAGCCGCCGTGCGCAAGACGAACAACGTCCTGCACGAGATCAACGCCCTGTAAGGCGTCGCTCCGTGCAATCCGCAAAAAAGGCGGCCCCGACACAGCGTCGGGGTCGCTTTTTCGTGCGGGTACTTGCCGGAAAGAGGTCCGGGCCGCCGCCGAGCGGATTGCTCACCCGGCGACCGGCAGCCGGAGCGGAGCGTCAGAAGCTCAACTTCACGCCGACGAACCAGCTGCGCGGCAGCGACGGACCGTAAACATAGCCCGAATCGCGCTCCGCACCGCGGTCGAAATCCTGCTGGTAGGCATCGAAGAGGTTCTGCACGCCGCCGTAGAGCTGCATGGTCACCTCCCGGTAAAGAGGCACGTCGTAGGCAATCCGCACGTTCAGGTCGAGGAAGCGCGGCGTCGTGACCGCCACATCCTGCGCGACGCCCGAACCGGCCATGTGCTGCACGAGCATCTCGCCCGTGCAGGTGCCCGTCACGTCGACCGCCAGCCGGCGCACGGGCTTCAGCGCCGCGGTGAAGTAGCCGTAGAGGTCGGGCGTGCGGAACATCCGCCGCACGGGCGGCACGTCGGGGTCCTCGCTCCACTGCTCGGGTTTGGCATAGCGGCTGCGCTGCCACGTCATGCCCGCCTGCAGCTCGAACCAGCGGGTGAAGAGCGCCCGCCCCTCGATATTCACGCCGGCGACCGTGGCGTCCGAGCCGTTGTAGCGCTCCTTGATCTTGCCGCCGTCGGCCGTATCCTCCAGATCGCGCAGCGCGAAGACGTCGTCGAGCCGCGTATAGAAGCCCTCGACCAGCAGGTTGGTCTGCACGCTGCCGAACGCGTGGTAGAGGTCGGCCGAGAGGCTCACGCTGTGCGAGCGTTCCTCCTTCAGGTCGTCCGCCAGGCGGATGCGCACGCGCTCGCCGCCCACGATGGCGATGTGCAGGTCTTCGTCGAAGGCCTGCGGGGCGCGGTAGCCCCCGGCGTAGCTCACACGCAGGTTCACCGCTTCGGAGGGGTTGAAGCGCACGTTGACGCGCGGGCTGAAGATCACGTGGTCGACCAGGTTGTGCTTGTCGAGCCGCCCGCCCAGGAGCAGCGACCAGCGCTTCGTCCGCCACTCGTTCTGGAGGTAGGCCCCGACGATGTGGACCCGCTGGTCGGTCTCGATGCCGTAGCCGATCGAGCGGTCCGAGAGCCCGTCGTAGCTGTACTCGGCCCCGACGGTCAGCTCCGAGGGCATGAACCACAGCCGCTCGAAGGCGTGGACATACTGGAGGCCCGAGGCGACCGTGACGTCGTGCGTCGTGCCGTAGGCATCGGGGTCCTGCTTGCTGCCGTAGTAGCTCTTGCGGGCCGTATTCTGGAACGAGACGTAGGCGTTCACGCGGTTGCTGCGGTCGGCCGACGAGGCGTCGAACGAGAGGCTGCCGCCGTCGATCGCGTGGTCGACCTGCTCGGCGATGAGCGCCTCGTGCGGCGGGCGGTTGAGCCGGTCGCCGCCGCGGCGGTACTCGCCGATGTGGTGGTACTGCGCCGTAATGCGCGAATAGGCCCCCGTGCGGAAGTAGGAGCGCATGCCCACCGAGCTGCTCTCGATCACGGGCAGCTCGGTGAAGCCGTCGCCGTTGTGGTCATAGCCCGAGCGGTGGCGGCTCTGCCCGAAGACGCAGAGCCCGGCACGGCCGCTCTCCGAGACGAGCGAGGCGTTGAGCATCGTGTTGTTGTCGTAGGAATTGCTGCCGCCGAGCGACGTGAGCGTATGGGAGAGCTGCGCCGAGTTGCGCGTCGGCTCGCGCGTGATGATGTTGATCGTGCCGCCGATGGCCGACGAACCGAAGAGCGCCGAGCCGCCGCCGCGCAGCACCTCGACGCGCTCGATCATGTTCGCGGGAATCTGCTCGAGTCCGTAGACGCCCGTCAGGGCCGAGAAGACGGGGTGCGAGTCGACCAGAATCTGCGAATAGTGGCCGTCGAGGCCGTTGATGCGCACCTGCGTGAAGCCGCAGTTCTGGCAGTTGTCCTCGACGCGCACGCCGGGCTGGAACGAGAGGCCCTGCGCCAGGCAGGCGGCGTTGCTCCGCGCGAAGAGGTCGGCGTCGAGGACGCTGACGAGCGCCGGGGCCTCACGGCGCAGCGTCGCCGAACGGCTTGCCGAGACGACCACCTCGTCCATCGAGATGCCGCTTTGAACGACCTCGAAGTTCTGTTCGAGGCTCTCGCCGCGGCGCATCGTGACCGTCACCTGCTGCGGCGCATAGCCCAGGGCGCGGACCTCGACCGTCAGGCCGCCCTCGGGCAGGTTCTTGAGAAAATAGTGACCCGAAGCGTCGGTCGTCGTGCCGAAGGTCGTGCCCTGTACGGCGACCGTGGCATAGGGGATGTGTTCGTGCGTGTCGCGGTCGACGACATGGCCGAAGAGGTTGGCATCGGTATTTTTCCGGGTGGGGGCCTCGGCGCCCGACACACCCGTACAGAGGCACACGGCAAGGAGTGCCAGCAGGATATGCGGTTTCATGAAATGGAAATGGGTCGTTAATAAGGGGTGGACCGCACGGAATCGTCCGCGCGGCGTGAATCGGGAAATGAGACGAATCGGGAAGGACCGTCCGAAAGAACTTTCGGCAGGGTCAGAGACCCGGAGGAGCCCGCAGCGAGAGCACCCGCTGCACCGCGCCGCACCGGCAGCTCGTGACGAACGTCTCGAGCACGCCGAGCACCACGGCACGGAACTCCGGTTCGGCGACCGCAGCGCCCATGTAGGGGCAGAAGCAGAAGTTGTCGACGTCATGCCGCGCCGAGAAAGCGCCGTCGTCCGTCGTCTCCGCACCGTCTGCCGGGCAGAAGGCGGCGAAGTGCTGCGGATCCTCCGTGTAGATGTGGATCTGCTGCCCGGTGCCGGCGGCACACAGGATCGCGAGCATCAGCCCGGCGAAAAGACGTTGGAGCGGGGTTCCTGTCATGGTTCGGGGCGGTAACGCCGCGGCCGCACATCGGCGCGGGCGTCTTTTCCGCGTTTGACGGCAAAGGTAGCAAAAAAAAGGACCGCACAAGGGCGGTCCCGTAAAAAAACCTGAAAATAGGGGATATTTGTCACACCCGCTTCCGCACGGGGAGGGCGGGCAATGCGGCGCCCGTCCCCGCGAACGGGCGCGTCAGATGCTGATGTCGAGGATCTCGAAGTGGATCGTGCCGGCCGGAACCTGCACATCCACGCGATCGCCCTTCTTGTGGCCGAGCAGCGCCTTGGCGATCGGCGTGCCGATGGCGAGCTTGCCCTCGCGCAGGTTGGCCTCGTGTTCGGCGACGATCGTATAGACCATCTGTTTGTTGTTGTTGTGGTTGAGCAGGGTCACCTTGCTCAGGATCTGCACCTTGCTCTTGTCGATCTTCGACTCGTCGATCACCCGGGCATTGGCGATCGTATCCTCGAGCTTGGCGATGCGCATCTCAAGCAGGCCCTGGGCCTCCCGGGCGGCGTCGTACTCCGCATTCTCCGACAGGTCGCCCTTGTCGCGCGCCTCGGCAATGGCTGCCGAGATCGCCGGGCGCTCGACGGAACGCATGTGGTCGAGCTCCTCCTTGAGCTTCTTGTACCCTTCCGCCGTCAGATAAATAGTCTCTTTTGCCATAATTCAAGTTACATAAAAAATAAGAATCCTGGCCGGTGAAGGCCAGAACCCCGTTGCATTGCTTGGACAAAGATAGAAAGGATATTCCGAATTTCCAAATCTTTTTTCGCCTTTCATCCACAGGGCGGGACCTTCGGGCCGTCAGGCGGTTGCGGGCATGCGAAGGCCGGCGGAGGAGCCGACGCCCCGCCCCGCCCGACGCTCTTCGACGGACGGTCGGCCGCCGCCGCACAGGGGAGAGAGTACAGCCGCACCGGGGAGAGACGGAGAGAGAGTAGTGCCGCACCGGAGAGCGACGGATGAGGGCAAGAGGCCCTCCGCAAGAGGGGGGGCACCACAAAAACGACCTCCACACCGGAAAGCGCCGTCCGATGCCGAGGCACGCGGGTCGGAAAAGAAGGCCCGAACCCGGAAACGGAGGACGGCGGCTCCGCACGAAGTCCGGGCCCCGGCCGTCCGGGGTGCGAAGGGACAAAGGGGCGAAGAGGTGAAGAGGCGAAGAGGCGAAGAGGCGAAGGGTCAAAGGAGCAAAGAGTCGAAAAAAAGCCGCTGCCGCCCCGCTCCGCCGCCCGGCCGCAGGCAATATTTTTTTTTGCAATTCGTTAATTTATGCGTAACTTTGCGCGATAAAGCGCCGTAAACTTTTTCATTCCGATGAAGCAGAACTTCTTATACGCCCTCTGCGCCGTGGCGGCCACCGCACTCTTCAGCAGCTGCGGAGGCATCAACGCATTGCTCAAGAGCGGACAACCCGACCCGATCTATGCCAAGGCGCTGGAGTACTACCAAAAGGAGAAGTGGCAGCGGGCCTCGACCCTCTTTGAGGGGGTGCAGCACTACTATGCCGGCACCATGCGCGAGGACACCATCTCGTTCTACAACGCCCGCTGCAAGTTCAAGAACCGCGACTACGAAACGGCGTCGACCCTGCTCGAGGACTTCCGGCGCAAGTTCGGCCGCAGCCCCTTCATCGAGGATGCCGAAGGGATGTACGCCCTCTGCTTCTACTACCTCGCTCCGGGTCCCTCGCGCGACCAGACCGTCACGGGGCAGGCGCTGATCGCCATCAACGAGTTCATGTCGCACTACCCCCTGAGCGAAAACATCGAGCAGTTCAAGCAGATCAACCGGGAGCTGACCGAACGGCTCCACGACAAGGTCTACATCAACGCCTACACCTACTACAAGATCGGACGCTACAAGTCGGCCATCACGGCGCTGAAGAACGCCCTGAAGCAGTACCCCGACAGCAAGCACCGCGAGGAGATCATGTACCTGATCGTCGATTCGAGCTACCGCCTGGCCAGCAACTCCATCGCAAGCAAGCAGACGGACCGCTACCTCTCGATGCTCGACTCGTACCTCTCCTTCAAGGAGGAGTTCCCCGAATCGACGCACATCCGGCGTCTGGACCGCCTGGCCGAAGAGGCCCGCGACTACCTCGACCGCAACAACAAGGACAACAACATATAGAGATGGAAATCAAGAAGAACATTCCCAACAACACCATCACGCGCAAGCTGGTGGATCTGGACAAGGAGACGGGCAACATCTACAAGACGGTGAACATCATCGCCCGCCGCGCCAACCAGATCTCGACCGAACTCAAGGCCGAACTCAACCGCAAGCTCGCCGACTTCTCGTCGCCCACCGACACGATGGAGGAGACCTTCGAGAACCGCGAGCAGATCGAGATTTCGCGCTACTACGAGCGGCTGCCCAAACCGGTCATCATCGCCACGGAGGAGTTCCTCGACGGCGAACTCTACTACCGCGACGGCAAGGAGGAGCAGCCTCAGGCCTAATCCCCGACCGACGATGGATTCCCCGGTGCGCCCGCTCGAAGGGCGCCACATCCTGCTGGGCATCACGGGCAGCATCGCCGCCTACAAGTCCGCCCTGCTGTGCCGTCTGCTGAAGACGGCCGGGGCCGACGTGCGCGTGGTGATGACGCCGCTGGCCAAGCAGTTCATCACGCCGCTGACGATGGCCACGCTCGCGAAGAACCCGATTCTCGTGGAGTTCTTCGACCCGGAGAACGGCGCGTGGAACTCCCACGTCTCGCTCGGCGAGTGGGCCGACTGCTACCTGATCGCACCGGCCACGGCCAACACGCTGGCCAAGATGGCGGCAGGCATCGCCGACAACCTGCTGCTGACCACCTACCTGTCGGCGCGCTGTCCGGTCGTCGTGGCCCCGGCCATGGACCTGGACATGTATGCCCATGCGGCCACGCAGGAGAACCTCGCACGCCTTGCCGGGCGTGGCGTGCGGATCGTCGAGCCCGCCGAGGGCGAGCTGGCGAGCGGTCTGCGGGGTAAGGGACGCATGGCCGAACCGGACGAAATCGCCGCCTTCGTCGGCCGGCTGCTCACCGAAAAAAAAAAGAGTCTCGCCGGTAGGCGCTTCGTCGTGACCGCGGGGGCCACGATCGAGCCGATCGACCCCGTGCGCTTCATCTCGAACCACTCGTCGGGCAAGATGGGCTACGCCATTGCGGGCGAGCTGGCGCGGCGCGGCGCCGACGTGGTGCTCGTAAGCGGCCGCACGGCCCTCGACACCCCCGCGGGGGTGCGGCGCGTGGACGTGCTCTCGGCCGAGGAGATGTACACGGCTGCGGTCGAAGCCTTCCGCGAGGCGGACGGCGCGGTGATGTGCGCCGCCGTGGCCGACTACACGCCCGTGGCGGTTGCCGACCGCAAAATCACGAAGGGCGACGGCGAGATGACGATCACGCTGCGCCGCACGCGCGACATCGCCGCCGAACTGGGTGCCGACAAGCGGGGCCGCCTGCTGGTGGGCTTCGCGCTGGAGACCCACGACGAGGAGGCGCACGCCGAGGCGAAGCTCGCGAAAAAGCACTTCGACTTCATCGTCCTCAACTCGCTGCGCGATGCCGGGGCCGGTTTCCGCGGCGACACCAACAAGGTCACCTTCATCGATGCCGCGGGGCGCGAGCCCCTGCCGCTGATGTCCAAGCGCGACGTCGCGGCACGCATTGCGGACAAGATCGAATCACTCTTAAAATAAAGGTCATGTTACGCCGTCTGTCGGTCGAGAACTATGCGCTGATCGACTCCCTAACGCTGGAGCTCGATCCGCACCTGAACATCATCACGGGCGAGACGGGCGCCGGCAAGTCGATCCTGCTGGGGGCGCTCTCGCTGCTGCTCGGGGCCAAGAACGACGGCTCGGCCCGCAAGGATGCGGCCCGCAACTGCACGGTCGAGGGGACCTTCGACCTCGCGGGGCGCGGCATGGAGCCCTTCTTCGCCGAACACGACCTCGACTACGCCGCGGAGACGACCCTCACGCGCATCATCACCCCGGCGGGCAAGAGCCGCTCGTTCATCAACGACGTGCCCGTATCGCTCGCCGAGCTGCGCGAGCTGGGCAGCCGCCTGATCGACATCCACTCGCAGCACCAGAACCTGATCCTCTCCTCCGAGGAGTTCCGCACGCAGGCGCTCGACACGCTGGCCGGCAACGGGCCGCTGCTCGAGCAGTACACCGCGCAATACACCCGCCTGACGACGCTGCGGCGCGAGCTTGCGGCGCTGCGCGAAGCGGCCGAGGCGGGACGCCGCGACGAGGAGTGGCTGCGCTTTCAAAACGACGAACTGACGGCCGCGGCGCTGCGCGAAGGCGAGCAGGCCGAGACAGAACAGGAGCTCGCCGTGCTCGAGAACGCCGAGAGCATCGGCGAGGCCTTCACCACGCTGCGCAACGCCTTCGATGCCGACGAGACGGGCATCCTCGCGCAGCTCAAGCAGAGCGAAAACGCCCTCGGCCACCTGCGCGCCCACTACCCCGCCGCCGGGGAGTATGCCGACCGGCTGCACGCGGTGATCGAGGAGCTCAAGGATATCAACGGCGGCGTAACGGCCGCCTCGGAGCGGCTCGAGGCCGACCCCGAGCGGCTGGCGAAGCTCTCCGCCCGCCTCGACCTGCTGCTCTCGCTCCAGCAGAAATACCACGCTGCCGACGAAGCCGAACTGCTCGCGGCACGCGACCGCTGCGCCGCACAACTGGCGGCCATCGTCCACGGCGACGAGCGCATCACCGAGGCCGAAGCGGCCCTCGCCGCCGCCGAAGCCGAAGCCGGCGCACTGGCCGACCGCCTGCACGAGGCCCGCGAGAAGGCCGCGCCGCTCTTTGCGGAGCAGATCCTCGCCACACTTGCCCGGCTGGGCATGGCCGAGACCGTTTTCCGTGTGGAGCTCACGCCGCAGCCGCAACTCGGACGCTCGGGCCGTGACGGCGTGCAGTTCCTCTTCACGGCCAATGCGCGCATGACGCCGCAGCCCGTCGAGCGCATCGCCTCGGGCGGCGAGCTCTCGCGCGTGATGCTGGCGCTCAAGGCGCTGCTCGCGGAGCGCATGCAGCTGCCGACGGTGATCTTCGACGAGATCGACACGGGCGTCTCGGGCCGCATCGCCGACGCCATGGGCGAGATCATCGCCGCCCTCGCCGCGAAGATGCAGGTCGTCGACATCACCCACCTGCCGCAGGTCGCCTCGAAGGGCTCGTCGCACTTCGTCGTCTACAAGCGCGACGGCCGCACCTCGATCACCCGCCTGACGGATGACGAGCGCGAGACCGAAATCGCCAAGATGCTCTCCGGCTCGGAGATCACCGATGCGGCCCGCACGCAGGCCCGCATCCTGCTGGGCCGCGCCGCCAGGCCCTCGAAACGGAGCGCACAGAATACCCCTGACGAGAAGTCCGGAAAACTTTTTTAAGGTGAAAGGTGAAAAGTAAAAGGTAAAAGGTGGGGGCCGGCACGATGCGACAAGGCTCCTTGCCGCCACCGGTGTCTTCAGGCCGGAGAATCCCGGCCAACCATTCACCCACAACGGGCCCGACCGGCAGCGATCGGGCCTTTTTCAAATACAAACAAAACCCGCCATGGAAAACCTGCTTGAAACGGCCGCCGCGAACCAGCGGCGCGCCCGCGAGATCATCCGCACGACCGGACTCGAGGCGATCTGGCGCTCGGTCGGCGCCGAGCCCCGTCTGGTGGGGTCGCTCCGCACGGGGCTGCTGATGACCCACCGCGACATCGACTTCCACATCTACTCCGCGCCGCTGCGCACGGCCGACAGCTTCGCCGCCATGGCCCGCCTGGCCGAGGACCGGCACATCCGCCGCGTGGAGTTCGCCAACCTGCTCGACGCCGGGGACCGCTGCCTCGAATGGCATGCGCAGTATGTCGACGACGAGGGGGCGGCGTGGCAGATCGACATGATCCACATGGAGACGGGGTCGCCGTGGGACGGCTACTTCGAGCGCGTGGCCGACCGCATCGCCGCCGTGCTGACCGACGAGACGCGCCTCACGATCCTGCGCCTCAAGTACGAGACGCCGCCCGCGGAGAAGATTCCCGGCATCCGCTACTACGAGGCGGTGCTGCGCGACGGGGTGCGCACGTGGGAGGAGTTCGCGGCATGGCTCGCCGCACACCCCGCCGGGGGGATCGTCACCTGGATGCCCTGACGGACCGCACGCGCGGCCCGTTTTTTTTGCACCGGACTTACGTCTTTTCGGCCCCGGCCGCGTCATATAATCGGAAGCGCTTCCAGAAACAAACCGCCAAAAAGAGAAACATGCAACATGGAACACCCGAACACACCCCTGCCTGACCGGATCGCCCGGGCCGTCGCGGACTACCACGCCGAGCTGTACCGCTTCGCGGCGCTGCGGACCGGGTCGCAAAGCGATGCCGAGGACATCGTGCAGGAGGCCTTTCTGCGGCTGCTGACCGCCCCGGGCAAGATCACCCACCTCCGCGCCTACCTCTACCGCTGCGTGGCCAACGCCTGCTGCGACCGGAAACGCCGGCAAGCGGTCTTTGAACCGCTCGGGCCGCAGCTCCCGGCCGACGACGGGGAAGCCCCGCTGCGCGAGGAGGCCGAACGGATCGCCGCGCTGCTCGACCGCCTGCCGGAAGAGCAGGCCGAGGTCATCCGCCTGCACACCTTCGCCTCGCTGCGCTTCACCGAGATTGCCCAGACGCTCCAACTGCCCGCATCGACCGTCAAGTCACGGTTCCACTACGGCATCGAACGGCTGAAGAAACTGATGTAAAACCTGCAAAAACCGAACACCATGAAGACCGAAAAGAATATGGACTGCCGCCCCTTCCTCGAACAGCTGGACGAGCTGCTCGCCGGCGAACTTCCCGTCGCCCTGCGCCACCGGATGGAAGCACACGTCGCCGAATGCCCCGCATGCGCCGAGGCACTCCGCTCCGCACGCCGGGCGCTGGAGGCCGTCACCCCGCAACGCGACATCCCCGTACCCGAGGGGCTGGAAAACCGTCTGATGGACACGCTCCGCCGCCAGGCCGCCACACAATCCGCCGCCCCGACACCGCAAACCGCGCCCGCCGCACCGCGCCGCGCCGCCCGCCGCCGCTGGATCGGCATCCTCTCGGGCGCCCTCTCGGCCGCGGCCGTCATCGCCGTCGCCCTCACCGTCGGGCTCAACACCCCGGCCCGGGCCGCCCGCAACAGCTTCATGCAGGCCGTCACCTCGATGGAGGGGGTGCGGAGCATCCGCATCGAGCTGCGCATCCGCACCACCCCGGACGAGCAGTTCGACTACACCAACCCGCTCGACGAGTTCGTACCCCATACGGTGGAGGCCGTCTACACGCCGCAGCTCCTCTGGCGGATCGAAAAACCGGGCCGCAAGGTGCTCTGCGACGGCCGGCACGTCTACCAATGGCTCGATGCGACGGGTGACGGCATGATCCTCCCCTGCTCGTCCGGTGCACCGGGCATGCTGAGCCTGCTGATCGATCCGAGCCAGCTGCTGCTGCTCGAACAGCAGCTCACCCGCTCGCACGACGGCTCCCGCTACGACCTGCGCTACGAGGGGGAGACGCTCCACCTGACAGTCACCAGCCCGGCACAGGGAGATTTCAGCGAGAGCGACTACCTGCGCAACAGCTCGATCCTCGAGAGCGACACGCGCCGCGAATACCGCTTCGACGCCGCCAGCGGACAGCTCACGGGTGCCCGCGTAACCTTCCTTGCCGGGGGGCGCAAGCAGACCCTGCTCGAAATCGACCGCATCGAATACGACGTGCCGCTCGACACCGCCTCGCTCACCCGCCTGCCCGAAGGCATCACCTGGACGGACTACACCCGCCCGATGCAGGCCGGGCGTCTTGCGGGCATCGACGCCGTGCAGGCCGGACGGATGATCCTCGAAGCCTTCGCCACGTGGGACGAGGCGATTCTCGACGAGGCGCTCTACTCCTACGGAGCCGGAGCCCGCGAGCTGCTCAGGAAGCGCTATGCCGGCGCCCGGGTCACGGAGCTCGGAAAGCCCTTCCGCTCGGGCAAATACGCCGGGGTCTTCATCCCCTGCACGCTGCGGATGGCCGACGGCAGCACGGAGAAGATCCGGCTGGCCCTGCGCAACGACAATCCCGAGCAGCGCTGGCTCGTCGACGGAGGCCTGTAACCGGTGGGCTGCACAAAGGAAAGCCGGGTGCCGTTTCGCGGCACCCGGCTTTCTTTTATACGGCCCGCAGCGGGGCCCGTCACACGGGGATCAGCGGCGGCAAAGATACGCATTTATCCCGACCGCCGGTCCCGGCGGACAAAAAATCGGACGCCCCCGATCCGCCGCACAGCCACCCGCACACCGGCACAAATCCCCGACACGAATCCCGGTCGCTCCCGGGTACGGGCACGAACCGCACGGCAGATCCGACGGCAGACCCGGACACCCGGGCATCGGGGCACCGGTACGGGCACAAAAAAAACGGGACGAACCCTTTTCAAGGTTCGTCCCGTTCGTTTGTCGGCCCGGGGCCGGACGGCTGTTACATCATGCCGCCCATGCCGCCTGCGGGCATTGCCGGTACGGCAGGCTGCTCGGACTTCTTCTCGGCGAGCACGCACTCCGTGGTGAGGAACATCGAGGCGATCGACGCGGCGTTCTCCAGCGCAACACGCGACACCTTCGTCGGGTCGATGATACCGGCTGCGAGCATGTCCTCGTAGCGGTCGTCGCGGGCGTTGTAGCCGAACGAGCCCTTGCCCTCGCGCACCTTGTTGACAACCACCGAACCCTCGCCGCCGGCATTGGCAACGATCTGGCGCAGCGGCTCCTCGATGGCGCGCTTGACGATCTGGATACCCGTCGTCTGGTCCTCGTTCTCACCCTTCATGCCCTCGAGGGCTGCCGTGGCGCGGATGTAGGCAACGCCGCCACCCGGAACGATACCCTCCTCGACGGCGGCACGCGTAGCGGCCAGGGCGTCGTCGACGCGGTCCTTCTTCTCCTTCATCTCGACCTCGGTAGCGGCACCGACGTAGAGCACGGCAACACCGCCGGCCAGCTTGGCCAGACGCTCCTGCAGCTTCTCACGGTCGTAGTCCGACGTAGCCTTCTCGATCGAGGCGCGGATCTGGGCCACACGGGCGGCAATGGCCTCCTTCTGGCCGGCACCGTCGACGATCGTCGTGTTCTCCTTGTTGAGCGTCACCTTGTCGGCCGAGCCCAGCATCGAGAGGTCGGCGTCCTCGATCTTCATGCCCTTGTCGGTCGAAATCACCGTGGCACCCGTCAGGACGGCGATATCCTCGAGCATCTCCTTGCGGCGGTCACCGAAGCCCGGAGCCTTGCAGGCGGCGATCTTCAGCGTGCCGCGCAGCTTGTTGACCACGAGGGCCGACAGCGCCTCGCCGTCGACATCCTCGGCGATAATCAGCAGCGCACGACCGCTCTGAGCCACCGGCTCCAGAATGCCCATGATCTCCTTCATGGTCGAGATCTTCTTGTCCGTAATAAGGATGTAGGGCTTCTCGAGCTGTGCCTCCATCTTCTCGGGATCGGTCATGAAGTAGGCCGAGATGTAACCCCGGTCGAACTGCATGCCCTCGACCACCTCGACGTGCGTATCCGTGCCCTTGGCCTCCTCGACAGTGATGACACCCTCCTTGTTGACCTTGGCCATCGCCTCGGCGATCAGCTTGCCGATGTTGTGGTCGTTGTTGGCCGAGATGGTGGCCACCTGCTCGATCTTGGCGAAGTCCGAGCCGACCTCTTGGCTCTGCTCACGCAGCGAAGCCACGACCGTAGCCACGGCCTTGTCGATACCGCGCTTCAGGTCCATCGGGTTGGCACCGGCCGTCACGTTCTTCAGACCCACGCCGATGATCGACTGGGCCAGCACCGTGGCCGTCGTCGTGCCGTCGCCGGCATCGTCGTTCGTCTTCGAGGCGACCTCCTTGACCATCTGGGCGCCCATGTTGGCGAAAGCATCCTCGAGCTCCACCTCCTTGGCGACCGTCACACCGTCCTTCGTGATCTGCGGTGCACCGAACTTCTTGTCGATGATGACGTTGCGACCCTTCGGGCCGAGCGTGACCTTCACGGCGTTCGACAGCGCGTCGACACCCTCCTTCAGCAGCTCGCGCGCCTCTACGTTATATTTGATCTCCTTTGCCATAGTTGTTTCTGCGAATTAGATGATTGCCAAAATATCGTTCTGTTTCATGATGAGGTAGTCCGTGCCGTCGATCTGGATCTCCTGACCGGCATACTTGCCGTAGAGCACCTGGTCACCGACCTTGACCTCCATCTTCACCTCCGAGGTGCCGGGGCCGACGGCCACGACCTTGCCTGCGAGGGGTTTCTCCTTTGCCGTGTCGGGGATAATCAGTCCGCCGGCAGTCTTCTCCTCCGCGGGATTCGGAAGAATCAGCACGCGGTCCGATAATGGTTTTACGTTCATAGTGCTTATTTTTTATTAGTTATTGTGTTTGCGTTTTTCATGTTCGCACTCCCCTTTCCAACAAGAGGTGTGCCAACCCGATTTTGGCAGAAAAAGGATGACAAAGCAACAGAGCAGGCTGACATTTTGTCACGCGGTGCGGCGGCGATAAAATTTTTCGGCCGTTTTTCTTGGACAGACCGAAAAAACGTATTACATTTGCATCCCGATACGGCACAGTATCTACATGGTGGATGTAGCTCAGTTGGTTAGAGCGTCGGATTGTGGTTCCGAAGGCCGAGGGTTCGAGCCCCTTCTTCCACCCGCAGGGGTTCTCCGAAAAGAGAACCCCTTTTTTGTCGGCTTTTGACGCCGGACCGCCCCGCCGCCGCAGGTGCCCCGCCCACAATCCGCCCCCGACCTTCACTTTTTACCTTTTACTTTTCACCTTTTTCACTTTGTCTCTGCCGCCCGGTCGCGATGCCACGCACTTTTTTGGATGCGGATTCCGTAATTTTTTCGTATCTTTGATTCGACAAACCGGGATCGAACGCCCCGATCCGCAAAATTGGCTCAATACATGAAACGAAGCTCTCTTCACTTCGTGCCGATTCTGTGCGTACTGGCGGCGATGCTCCCGACCGCGTGCAAATCGGACGACACCCCGTCGCAGCGCGCGACGCTCACCCTCGAGGTTCCCGACTGCGGGACCAATCCCACCCTGATGCAAATCGGCACGGGCGACTGTACCGTCGCCCTGCAACTGCTCACCACCGGCGAGTGGCGCATCGAGACCCTCCCGGCCGACGACTGGCTCACGCTGACCCCCTCGTCGGGCCGCGGCAATGCGGAGGTCACCCTGACCGCCACGGCCAACGCGCAGGCCGCCGCACGGCAGGCCGAGGTGCGTTTCTACCTCGGCAAGCAGGCCGTGCACACGCTCTCCGTCGAGCAGGCGGCGGGCGAAGCCTACCTCACGGTCACGCCCGAAAGCGGGCGCATCCCGATCGGCGGCGGTGACCTCACTCTGACCGTCGCGACGAACGCCGGCGCGTGGAGCGCCGCCGTGACCGACCCGGAGGGCAGCCCCTGCAGCTGGCTCACGCAGCAGCAGGCCGAGGGGTCGCTGACACTCACGGCAGCCAAAAACAGCGACGCGACGAAGCGTCAGGCGCTCGTCACCCTCTCCGTGGCGGGGCACCCCGACCTGACGCGCACGGTCACCGTCACGCAGGGTACCGCAACGGCCGATCTGCTCGACGTCGTCTTCCACAACGACGGCACGGCCGCCGACCGCTCGGCCTCGCACCGCGTCGTGCAGCGCCACAGCGGCTCGGGCCTGCTGACCTACTACAACGACAGCTACGGGGACTACGTCGCCCGCTTCAACCACGACCCCGGTTCGAGTCCCGCCGCGGGCTACTACAAGGTGGACTACGCGGCCGACGCCGCCTTCCGCGAGGCGCTCGCCGACGGACACACGCTCGAGGTGCTCGTCATGTTCGACGCCGAGGCCGACGGCAGCAGCGAGATCAAGCCCTTCAGCTCGATGCAGTCGGGCGGCACGGGCTTCCTCATCACCACGCGCGACCGCGGCACGAAGCTGACCTTCCTGCTGAACCTCGCGCCCGACGGCTGGCGATGGACCTGCAGCGACGTCACCCCCGCACGCGGCACCTACTACCATCTGGTCGGCGTCTACGACCAGGAGGCCGGCAAGTCGCGCATCTACGTCAACGGCGAACTGCAGTCGGAGATCAACGTCTGGGGTACCTTCCAGCTGCCGGCTTCGGGCTCCAACTGGTTCTGCATCGGCGGCGACGCCAGCAGCAACGGCGCCGAATCGGCCTGGCGCGGCGACATTGCCCTGGCGCGCATCTACGACGAGCCGCTCCCGGGCGACATCGTCGCCGACCTCTGGGCGGGCGTGAAGGAGCGGATGCCGCAGGCGAGCCCCATCCGCCTCTCGGACATCTTCTTCCTGCCGAGCGCCGGCGTACAGCCCGGCTCGGCCTTCAAGGTCTTCGGATCGGGATTCGCCGCCGGGGACCGCGTGCGACTCGAATCCGTCGAGGACGAGACGCGCACATACCTCTGCGACGCCGCGGTGATCGACGCGTCGATCGCCGTCACGATACCCGAGGGATTCGTCTCGGGCACCTACCGCATGGTGCTGCTGCGCGGCGAGGCGCAGTGCCCGATCGGCATGATCGAGCTGCCCCTCTCCGACCACCCCACGACACTCAACCACCTGCCGCAGGTCGTCGCCCACCGCGGCTTCCACACGACGAACGGCGCAGCCGAGAACTCGCTGGCCTCGCTCACGGCCGCCATCGAGCTGGGGGTCTACGGCTCGGAGGCTGACTTCTACATCACCACCGACGGGGTCGTCGTCTCGAACCACGACACGACGATCGACGGCATCCTGATCGAGAACGCCACCTTCGACCAGATCAAGGACATCCGGCTCTCGAACGGCGAAACCGTCGCCACGCTCGACACCTACCTCGACCGGCTCGGCGAGACGGGCACCAAACTCGTCGTCGAGATCAAGCAGCACGCCACGGCCGAGAACAACCGCCGCGTCGTCGACGCCATCGTCGAGGAGCTGCAACGCCGGCAGATGGTCGGCCGCTGCGACTTCATCTCCTTCGGATACGACATCTGCCAGCGGCTCGCCGCCGAGCTTCCCGAGGCGATGGTCGGCTACCTCATGGGCGACATGGCTCCCTCGGCGCTCGACCCCGCCATCCGCTGCATCGACTACCAGATGACCGTGCTGAAGAACAACCCCCAGTGGGTCACCGAGGCGCACGACCGCGGCATGAAGGTGAACGTCTGGACGGTCAATTCCGAGGCCGACATGATGGAGTTCATCGCCATGGGTGTCGACTTCATCACGACCGACCACCCCGACACGCTGCAGAAGATCCTCGCGCGCCTGACCGACTGACACCCGGCCCGCTTCAGGCCCGCACCGCAAGGCCCCGCTTCCGCCGCCCGATGCACAATGGCACCGGCGCCCGGAGCGGGGCCTTTTCCGGCTCATCCGGACCGGAACGGCCCGGATGCGATCCGACCTGCACAGACAACCGCCGGCCGATACCGCCCGATACCGACAACCACCACCCGACGCTGTCAAGCGCCATCAAATGCCATCAAGCGCCCCCGGCGCGGGCGGGAACCCTTCGCGGGGTCCTGCGGCAGCGACACGACGGCCCGGGGTGCGCAACGGCCCGGGCACAAAAAATCCGGCCGCCCCAAAGGGACGGCCGGATCGTTTATTCGGCAGATTTCCGGAATTACTTGTTGCGGTAAACCTTCTTGTAGCCGTAGATAGCCTCGTCGCCGAGCTCCTCCTCGATACGGAGCAGCTGGTTGTACTTGGCCATGCGGTCCGAACGCGACATCGAGCCGGTCTTGATCTGGCCCGAGTTCGTAGCCACGGCGATGTCGGCGATCGTCGAGTCCTCGGTCTCGCCCGAGCGGTGCGACGTAACGGTCGTGTAGCCGGCGCGGTGTGCCATCTCGATGGCGTCGAGCGTCTCGGTCAGCGAGCCGATCTGGTTCACCTTGATGAGGATCGAGTTGGCGCAGCCCATCTCGATACCCTTCTTCAGGAACGAAACATTCGTCACGAAGAGGTCGTCACCCACGAGCTGGCACTTGTCGCCGAGCTCGGCGGTGAGCAGCTGCCAGCCTTCCCAGTCGTTCTCCGACATGCCGTCCTCGATCGAGTCGATGGGGTACTTGGCAACCAGGCCCTTCAGGTACTCGACCTGCTCCTTCGAGGTGCGCTTTGCGCCCTTCTCACCCTCGAAGATCGTGTAGTCGTAGATACCGTCCTTGTAGAACTCCGACGAAGCGCAGTCCATGCCGATCATCACGTCCTTTCCGGGAACGTAGCCGGCCTTCTCGATGGCCTTGATGATCGAGTCGAGTGCATCCTCCGTGCCGTTGAGTGCGGGAGCGAAACCGCCCTCGTCACCGACAGCCGTCGAAAGGCCGCGCTCGTGCAGCACCTTCTTCAGGTTGTGGAACACCTCGGCACCCATGCGGACACCCTCCTTGAGCGACGGAGCGCCCACGGGACGGATCATGAACTCCTGGAATGCGATCGGGGCGTCGGAGTGCGAGCCGCCGTTGATGATGTTCATCATCGGCACGGGCAGCGTCTTGGCGTTGGCACCGCCGATATAGCGGTAGAGCGGCATGCCGAAGTAGTCGGCAGCGGCGCGGGCCACGGCCAGCGATACGCCCAGAATGGCGTTGGCGCCGAGCTTCGACTTGGTCGGCGTGCCGTCCAGGGCGATCATCGTCTTGTCGATGCCCACCTGATCGGCGACGTTCATGCCGATGATGGCCGGAGCGATCACCTCGTTGACGTTCTTGACGGCGTTCAGCACGCCCTTGCCCAGGTAACGGTTCTTGTCGCCGTCACGAAGCTCGAGGGCCTCGTTCTCGCCCGTCGATGCACCGCTCGGAACGGCTGCACGACCGAAAGCGCCGGATACGGTGCGAACTTCGACCTCAACGGTCGGATTGCCTCGCGAGTCGAGGATCTCCCTTGCGTGAATTTCTACAATCTGCATAGTCGTAATGATTTGAATTTATGGTTCTTGAATACTCTATTGCCTTTTTTGCACCGCAAAGTTACAAATAATTGTCGAATTGCGGACGCCTTGCTGTTATTTTTTTCACGCCGGAGGTTTCCGGCGCTTTCCAATAAAAAGGAAATGATTATCTTTGGGCCGCGGGACGCCCCGCCCAACAAGTAAAAACGACCTCGACCATGCGTAAAGTACTCTCGTTCTCGCTCTTTCTGATGCTGGGCCTCGTCGCCTCGCAACTCCTGCCCGGCCTGCTCGGCGAGGCCCACGCGGCCTTCAAGACCACGACCGATCTGCTGCTCTACATCTGCCTTGCGTTCATCATGATCAACGTGGGGCGCGAATTCGAGATCGACAAGTCGCGCTGGCGCTCCTACACGGCCGACTACTTCATCGCCATGGCCACGGCGGCCCTGCCGTGGCTGCTCATCGCCCTCTACTACGTCTTCGTGCTGCTGCCCCCGACGCTGTGGGGCGACACGGCGGCGTGGAAGGAGAACCTGCTCCTGAGCCGCTTCGCCGCGCCGACCTCGGCGGGCATCCTCTTCACGATGCTTGCCGCCCTGCACCTGAAGCGGAGCTGGATCTACCGCAAGATCCAGGTGCTGGCGATCTTCGACGACCTGGACACCATCCTGCTGATGATCCCGCTGCAGATCTTGATGATCGGCCTGCGGTGGCAGATGTTCGTCATCGTGGGGCTCGTCGCCGTACTGCTGACCGTCGGCTGGCGGTGGCAGGGGCGCTGGAACGCCCGGCAGGACTGGCGGGCGATCCTCGGTCTCGCGCTGGTCGTGTGCCTGCTCACGCAGGCGGTCTACTACGTCACGGCCCACCTCTACGGTCACGAGGAGAGCATCCACGTCGAGGTGCTGCTGCCCGCCTTCGTCGTGGGCATGCTCATGCGGCACCGCCACATCGACACCCCCGCCGAGCGGCGCGTCGCCACGGGCATCTCATTCCTCTTCATGCTGCTCGTGGGCATGAGCATGCCGCTCATGGGCCACGCCGGCTCGGGCAGCGACGCCACGTCGGTGACCGCCTCGCAGCCGATGATGCCGTGGGGCACGCTGCTGCTGCACGTCGTGGCGGTCTCGGCGCTCTCGAATCTCGGAAAGCTCGTGCCGCTGCTCTTCTACCGCGACCGCCCCTTCAGCGAGCGGCTGGCCCTCTCGGTGGGCATGTTCACGCGCGGCGAGGTCGGCGCCGGGGTGATCTTCATCGCCCTGGGCTACAACCTCGGCGGCCCGGCGCTCGTCATCTCGGTGCTGACGCTCGTGCTGAACCTCATCCTCACGGGCGGCTTCGTCCTCTGGGTCAAGCACCTCGCACTGAAGACCTGCACGCCCGACGAGGAGCTGCCGGAGGAGCCGTCCGACGCACCGCACGGCGCATAGCCGCTTCTCTCCACACGGACATCCCCGGAAAAAGAAATATAACAGGGCGGGACGCAGCCGATCGCTGTGCCCCGTCTTTTATAATAAAGGATCACCCGCTTCCGGATCAGTCGCGCATGAGCAGCGACGAGTCGCCGTAGCTCAAAAAGCGGAAATCGTGACCGAGGGCGTAGTCGTAGATACGGCGCCAGTCGTCGCCCACGTAGGCCGAGACAAGCAGCAGCAGCGTCGACTTGGGCTGGTGGAAGTTGGTGATGATGTTGCGCACGATGCGGAAGGTGTAGCCCAGCGGCGTAATCATGATCTGCGTCGCCGCCTTGAGGCGCTCCACCCCCTCGCGCTCCATCCAGCCGAGCAGCTCCCCGAGGGCCGTGCGGCCCGTGTAGTCGGTCGGGATGTCGTAGAGCTCCCACTGCCCGATCACACGGTCGGCATCGGGGGAGCCCGTCGTATGGATGCGCCAGGCAAGTGCCGCAAGCGACTCGAGCGTCCGCACCGAGGTCGTTCCCACGGCCGTGACGGCCCCCCACTTCGCAAGCAGCTGCCGCACCGTGTCGCGGCGGATCTCGAAGTGCTCGGTGTGCATCGGATGCTGCGCGGCGTCCTCGTCCTTTACGGGCAGGAAGGTCCCGGCCCCGACGTGGAGCGTCACCTCCGCGAAGTCGAAGCCGCGGCCGCGCAGCGACTCGAGAAGCTCGGGCGTGAAGTGCAGCCCGGCGGTCGGCGCCGCCACCGACCCCTCGAATTTCGAGTAGACGGTCTGGTAGCGCGTGTAGTCGATCTCCTCCGAATCGCGGTTCAGGTAGGGCGGGATGGGAATTCGGCCCAGGTGTTCGAGCAGCTGTCCGAAGGTCATCGGCGCCGACCACTCGAAGCGCACCGTGCATTCGCGCCCGCGCTCCTCGACGATCCAGGCCCGCAGCCAGACGGCCGCTCCTCCGTAGTCAAAGTTGATCTCGACGTACCCCTCCTTCCACTTCTTGCGGTTGCCCACGATGCACGACCATTCGCACGCGCCCGTCGCGGCAAAGGCCCGCTCGTAGTCGGCCGGGGCGTGCGGCTCGAGGCAGAAGACCTCGATGCGGGCCCCCGAGGGCTTGTGCATGATGATGCGCGCGCGGATCACCTTCGTGTTGTTGAAGACGATGAGCTGCCCCGCGGGCAGCACGTCGCCGATGTCGGCAAAGCGGCGTTCGGAGATCTCCCCGCCGCGGTAGACGAGCAGTTTCGAGGCGCTCCGCTCCGCGAGCGGGAACTTGGCGATCCGCTCGTCGGGCAGCGGGTAGTCGAAATCGTTGATGGCGATGTGTCGTTCCATGATCGGAAAGGTTTGGGGCGACAAAATTAAGAAAAAAACAAAGTCCCGGAATTTTTTTCACTATACTTGTTGCGTTTTACGCCTCTTGTGCGTCTTACGGGTAAATGGAGCAAACCGAATTCGACATACGGATCGTACCGCTGCGCGACCGGCTCTACCGCTTCGCCCGCACCCTGCTCGGGCGCGGCGACGAGGCCGAAGACGTCGTACACGACGTGCTCGAACGGCTCTGGCGCCGCCACGAGTCGCTGCATGTGGAGAATCCGGAGGCCTTCGCCATGACGGCCGTGCGCAACGCCGCGGTCGACCGCCTGCGCCGCAGCCGCACGACCGAGGAGCTGCCTCTCTCGCTGCCTGCCGACGAGCAGGCCGGCGCGTGGAGCGACCGCGAAATGGTCCGCCGAGCCCTTGCCCTGCTGCCGCTGCGCCAACGCGAGGTCCTGCACCTGAAGGAGATCGAAGGCTACCCGACGCACGAAATCGCCGCCCTGCTCACGACCGACGAGGCGCAGGTCCGCGTGCTGCTCTCGCGGGGCCGGATGCGGTTGCGCCGCGAACTCGAAAAACTGATGGACTATGGAATCTGATCTGCTGAAAGCCCGGGCGCTCAGCCGCCGCTACTTCGACGCCACGGCCACCGAAGCCGAGGAGCGGGAGCTGCGTGCACTGCTTGCCGCCCTGCCGCGCGAAGCGCTGGACGGCGAGCTGCGCAGCGCCGCCGTGATGATGGGCGGATTCAAGGCCCTCGCCCGCGAAACGCTGCCCGGCCGCCCGGCCGCAAAAGAGGGCGCGCAGGCCGCTCAGGCGCCGCTCACCGCCGGGAAGGCGGGCGCTGCCGACCGGGCTGTCCGGCTTCCCGCCGTCGGGAAGCTGCCGGCCGATTCCGCGTCCGACTCCTCCGCCGACACGCCGTACCGGACAACGGCGGCGCCGCACCGTCCGCACCGCCGCTGGGACCTGCTGCTCGGAACGGGCGCCGGGATCGCCGCGGCCCTGCTCGTGGGGCTCTTCTTCCTCACGCGCGGCACCGTCTACGGCTACATCGACGGACGTCCCGTCACCGACCCGGCCGAAGCGATGTGCGCCACGGTCTACTTCCAGCCGCTTGAGGAGCTCTCGCGCAGCTTCGACATCGCCGACCGCCTGCTCGAAGCGGCCGAAAAGGGACACGACACCCGGTCCGAACAAAGATAACAACCGTCAAACGCAAACGATAGCACCATGAAACACCTTGCCTTTATCCTTCTGCTGCCCCTCTTCCTCCTTCTTGCGGCCACAACGGCCGCACAGCCGGCCGCACCCGCGGGGACCGAACCGGCACCGGCCGCATCCGCCCCAACGGAACTCTCCTCCGCCGTGCAGGCCGACCCGACGGAAAAGCCCGCCGCAACACCGGAAAGCGCCGCACCCGGAAACGACTCCGAACGACCCGACGCCGCAGCCCCAGCCGATGCGACCTCGACTGATGCAGCCGGCCCCGCCGCTGCCTCTCAAGCCGCCGGGACGGCCCCCGCTGCAACCGCTGAAACGACCGCCATCTCCGGAACCGCTGCCACCTCCGCACCCGCCGCGACCGCCATGCCGTCGCCCGATCCGGAAATCGTACAGCTCAAGAGCGACCGGGGCGAGCTGCGGCTCGAGATCGCCGGATACGGCATCACGCTCGGCAACCGCGACGCCGACGAAAGCAAAGCCGCCGGGAACGAGGCCGCCGCGCCGTCGGAAAAGCCCGAAAAAAAGCCCCTCAAGCGCTTCCACGGCTGCTTCGGATTCACGGACTGGGAGATCGGCATTCCCCTGCTCGTCAACACGACTTACGGCCCGGCGTGGGCCGGCGAAGGGGAGTTTCTGGAGACGAGCACCCGAAAGAGCTTCAGCTTCGGCTACACGCTCCTCAGCCTGCGCTACATGCTCGACCGGAACGGCCACTGGTGGCTCTCGACCGGCGTCCGGGGCAACATCTACGACATCGTGCTGAGCGGCAAGCAGACGATCCGCTATACCGACGGCATGATCCACGCCCTGGAGCTCGACCCCTCGACCAAGAAGTCGAAACTCTCGTTCACCACGCTGGGTATCCCCCTCATGCTCACCTGCTCGGTCAGCGACTTCCGAATCACGCTCCGCGCCTCGGGCAACCTCTACACCAGCTACCGGGCCGTCCACAAGAAACCCAAGGAGAAGTACGAACTGCGGGGAGTGGAGCCCTGGAGCTGGAACATCGGCGGCGCGATCACCTACCACAAGGTCGGCGTCTCGTTCGACTACGCCCTCACGCCGCTCTTCCGCTCCGACGTGGGACCGGAAACCCACCTGTTCACCTTCGGAATCTGCTTCGGATTCTGACCTGCACGACCACGAAAAACCTACGACCATGAAACGCTGGCTCCTGATCCTGATCCTGCTGCTGCCCCTTGCGGGCACGGCCCAGAACCGCGCCTTCGACGAGTTCTACCAGTCCTACGCCGCAGAGACGAACGTCCGCAGCATCGAGCTCGGACGCAAGATGATGGAGATGATGCGCCGCGACGCCGACCCCGAACTGGCCCGGCTGCTCGACGGCATCCGCAGCATCCGCATCCTCGCGGCGCAGAAACCCTATCCGTTCCTCTTCCGCGCGCAGGCCTACAAGGTCGCACGCGACAAGGCCTTCGAGCTGATCTCCCGCACCGACAGCAAGGGTCCGTCCGTCTCGTTCTACTTCATCGAGGGGAGCGGCGAGCGGCTCTCGGAGCTGCTGATGCTCTCCGACGGCGACGAGGAGTTCATCGTGCTGGACATCTGCGGCGTCTTCGACGTGCGCGACATCTCGCGCCTCACGCAGCTCGGGATTACCTCCCCCGCGGCCGACGGGAAGCCCTGACCCGGCGACGACACCCCGCACAAAGCACCGCCCTGCCCCGGACGGTGCTTTTTTCATCCGCACGTATCGGCAAATCGGGCTTTTTTTCGTACCTTTGCGGCGCATCTTCCTGCGCCTGCGAGAAAAACAACCCGAAAAGGGTCCCCGAATCGGTCCCGCCGGGGCCGCGGAAGCGGATCCGCTGCGGTCCGCCGCCAGGAAGACCCGACGCAACTTCCGATCCGGAACCGGGGCGCACGCCCGCTAAAGAGATGGCAGAGACGGGGCCCGGATCGGGGACGGCCGATGGTTCGCATGGGCCGCAAAAGTCGTCTCTGTCACTGGAAAAACTATGAAAACCGACTTTCTGGTCATCGGCTCGGGCGCGGCAGGCCTGTCGTTCGCACTCAAGGCCGCAGCCCACGGACACGTCACGATCGTCACCAAGGGCGAGATGAAGGAGTGCAACACCAACTATGCGCAGGGCGGCATCTGCTCGGTGACGTATGCCCCCGACACCTTCGAGAAACACATCGAGGACACGCTCGTCTGCGGCGCCGGCAAATGTGACCGGAAGGCCGTCGAGCTGGTCGTGCGCCGCGCGCCGGAGCTCATCCGCGACCTCATCGCCTGGGGCACGCGCTTCGACAAGACCCCCGACGGACGCTTCGAGCTCAACCGCGAGGGCGGCCACTCCGAACACCGCATCCTCCACCACGAGGACCTCACGGGCGCCGAGATCGAACGGGCGCTCGTCGAATCGGTGCGCCAGCACCCGAACATCACCGTGCTGGAGCACCACTTCGCCATCGACCTGCTGACGCAGCACCACCTGGGCGAGTTCGTCACGCGCCACACGCGGGGGCTGACCTGCTTCGGCGCCTACGTCCTCAACGAGCAGACCAACGAGATCGAAACGATGCTCGCGAAGTTCACCATCGTGGCCACGGGCGGCTGCGGCAACATCTACTCGTCGACCTCGAATCCGGTCGTCGCCACGGGCGACGGCATCGCCATGTGCCACCGCGCCAAGGCCATCACCGAGAACATGGAGTTCATCCAGTTCCACCCCACGACGCTCTACAACCCGGGCGAGAAGCCCAACTTCCTCATCACGGAGGCCATGCGCGGCTTCGGGGCCATTCTGCGCCTGCAGTCGGGCGAGGAGTTCATGGACAAGTACCACCCGATGAAGTCGCTGGCACCGCGCGACGTCGTGGCCCGCGCGATCTACCGCGAGATGACGCGCCGCGGCGAGGACTTCGTCTACCTCGACGTCACGCACAAGGACGCCGACTCCGTGCGCAGCCACTTCCCGAACATCTACGAGAAGTGCCTCTCGATCGGCATCGACATCACGAAGGACTGGATTCCCGTCACCCCCGCGGCGCACTACTGCTGCGGCGGCGTGAAGGTCACGACCGACGGCGAGACCTCGATCCGCCGCCTCTACGCCCTGGGCGAGACCTCCTGCACGGGGCTGCACGGCGCCAACCGCCTGGCCTCCAACTCGCTCATCGAGGCCGTGGTCTACGCCGACCAGGCCGCCCGCCACACGGCCGGCCTGATCGACAAGGTCGACTTCCAGGAGGGCATTCCCGACTGGGACTTCGAGGGGACGCAGCACACCGAGGAGATGCTCATGCTCATCCAGTCGAAGCGCGAGGTGCAGCAGATCATGTCCAACTACGTGGGCATCGTGCGCTCGAACCTCTCGCTCAAGCGCGCCATGCGGCGCCTGTCGATCCTCTTCGAGGAGACCGAGGAGCTCTACTCCAAGACCAAACCCAACCGCGAGCTGTGCGAGCTGCGCAACATGATCGCCGTGGCCTACCTGGTCATCAAGCAGGGCCGCGAGCTCAAGGAGTCGGTGGGCTGCCACTACAACGTCGACTATCCGAAAGACAAATAACGATACATGACCCTACAGGAAGAGATCACACGCCGGCGGACCTTCGCCGTCATTGCCCACCCCGATGCGGGCAAAACCACGCTGACGGAGAAGCTGCTGCTCTTCGGCGGCGCCATCCACGTGGCCGGAGCCGTCAAGAGCAACAAGATCAAGAAAGGCGCCACGTCGGACTTCATGGAGATCGAGCGGCAGCGCGGCATCTCGGTGGCCACGGCCGTCATGGGATTTGAATACGAGGGGGTGAAGATCAACATCCTCGACACGCCGGGACACGAGGACTTCGCCGAGGACACCTACCGCACGCTGACGGCCGTCGACTCGGTCATCATCGTCATCGACGGCGCCAAGGGCGTCGAGACGCAGACGCGCAAGCTCATGGAGGTGTGCCGCATGCGCCAGACGCCGGTCATCGTCTTCATCAACAAGCTGGACCGCCCCGCGAAGGAGCCCTTCGACCTGCTGGACGAGGTCGAGAAGGAGCTGCACATCCGCGTGCGGCCCCTCTCGTTCCCCATCTCGAACGGCCCGACGTTCAAGGGCGTCTACAACATCTACGAGCACAACCTCTCGCTCTTCACCTCGGACGAGAAGCTCACGGCCGACGCCTCGACGGTCGAGATCGCCGACCTCGCCTCGAAGGAGCTCGACGCGCGGATCGGCGAGCGCTACGCCGCGCAGCTGCGCGCCGACATCGAGCTCGTCGAGGGGGTCTACGACCCGTTCGACCGCGACGCCTACCTGCGGGGCGAGGTGGCCCCGGTCTTCTTCGGCTCGGCGGTCAACAACTTCGGCGTGCGCGAGCTGCTCGAATGCTTCATCCGCATCGCCCCCTCGCCGCGCCCCTCGCAGACCGAGACACGCACGGTGGAGCCCGCGGAGCCGAAGATGACCGGCTTCGTCTTCAAGATCCACGCCAACATGGACCCGAACCACCGCGACCGCATCGCCTTCCTGAAGATCTGTTCGGGCATCTTCGAGCGCAACAAGAACTACCTGCACGTGCGCAGCGGCAAGCAGATGAAGTTCTCCTCGCCGACGGCCTTCATGGCCGAGAAGAAGTCGGTGATCGACGTCGCCTACCCGGGCGACATCGTGGGCCTGCACGACACGGGCAACTTCAAGATCGGCGACACCTTCACCGAGGGCGAGAAGCTCCGCTTCACGGGCATCCCGTCGTTCGCGCCCGAGCAGTTCCGCTACATCGAGAACGCCGACCCGATGAAGTTCAAGCAGCTGGCCAAAGGCATCGACCAACTCATGGACGAGGGGGTGGCGCAGCTCTTCACCAGCGCCCTGAACGGCCGCAAGATCATCGGCACGGTGGGAGCCCTGCAGTTCGAGGTCATCCAGTACCGCCTCGAGCACGAGTACAACGCCTCGTGCCGCTGGGAGCCGATCTCGATCTACAAGGCCTGCTGGATCGAGAGCGACAACGCCGCCCAGCTGGCCGACTTCAAGCGCCGCAAGCACACCAACATGGCCGTCGACAAGCACGGCCGCGACGTCTTCCTCGCCGACACGAGCTACGCCCTGGCCCTCGCGCAGGAGAACTTCAAGGACATCCGCTTCCACTTCACCTCGGAGTTCTGACCCGGGGGGGGGTAGAAGAGCCGGACAGTCAACATAACCCGATACGAAAAGAGCGGCGGACCCGTCGGGGTCCGCCGCTCTTTGGCGTCAGGGAAGAGGCGGCAAACCGCAGCGTCATCGCTCCGGCGTCCGCAGCTCGACCGTGCGGCCCGTGAAGCGGCTCTCCTCGGCGGCGTAACAGATGCGGTGGCTCTCCAGCGCGTCGTCGATCCCCACGCGCAGCGGATGCGACGGATCGCGCACCGACAGCAGGAAATCCTCGAGCAGCCGCAGGTCGGCCCCGGCGTGGAACGGCTGTCCGAGCACCTCCGAAAAGTCGTAGATGCGCTCGTCGCCCGAGCGGAAGCGCCGCACGCGCAGCCGGCGCTCGTCGCCGTCGATCTCGCCGCCCGTCAGGCGGATGCAGGTCTTGCGGAAATCATCCTTCGTGAAGGCATCCATCGTCAGGCTGATCGTCGAGCGATCCTCCATCTCGAGGGCCACGATCTGGTGGTCCGCCACGTCGTTGTCGCAGCGGAAGGCGCACCGCCCGTAAGGGCCCGTGCGGAGTTCGCGCAGGATGGCGTCGTCGAGCGTTCCGCCCTCGGGAATGTCGAAATTGCCGACCCAGTCGCGGCGCACATAGTAGAGGTCGCGGGCCGAGAAGGGGCAGGTCGGCTCGACGGGACAGTCGATGCAACGCTCCGTGCTCCCCGCCGGGGCATTCGCCTCGCGGAACCAGCGCAGGGCGCCGAACGACGAGAGCCGCCGGCACCGCTTTTGGGTCAGCCACAGCAGAAAGTCGATGTCGTGGCAGCACTTGGCCAGCAGGATGGGATTCGCCTCCTGCGCCCGGCGGAAGACGCCGCGCACGTAGCTGTGCAGCATGCGGGCCAACCCCACGCAGACCGTGTGGTTGACCGAGACGATCTCGCCCAGCTCACCCGAGGCGACCAGCTGCCTGATCTTCGTGAAGTAGGGGTGGTAGCGCAGCACGTGGCAGACGCCCACCAGCACCCCGTGCTCACGGGCCAGGCGCGCAATTTCGAGGCACTCGTCCCACCGCTGCGCGATGGGTTTCTCGAGCAGCACGTGGTATCCCGCCCGTATGGCCCGCACGGCCGGGTCGTAATGCACGGCGTCGGGTGTCGTCACGAGCACCATGTCGGCGTCGATCCCCGCGGCGAAGAGCTCTTCGTAGCGGGCGAAGCAGGCCGCAGCGGGCAGCGAGAACTCCCGCGCCAGGCTCCGGCGGCGCTGGCCGTTGAGCTCGGCGACGGCCACCGGCCGCAGCCGCTCCGGGAAGCGGTGTGCGTATTCGAGGTATTTCCGTGCACGGTTTCCGGCACCGATGACGATGACCCGCACCGGCGCGGAACCGAATGATTCGTTGTTCATGAAGTCTCTGTTACTCGTTGTGGCCCGCGGCCGCCTGATGGCGTTCGATGCGGGCCGAGAGGCGGATGCTCAATTCATAGAGTCCGTAGAGCGGAATGATGACCAGCACGAGGCTGAAGATGTCGGGCGGCGTGATGATCGCCGAGATGACGAGCAGCGCCACGAAGGCGTGGCGGCGGTATCGCTTCAGAAAGGCCGAAGAGATCAGCCCCATGCGGGTCAGGAAGTAGATCAGCAGCGGCAGCTGGAAGACCAGCGCCGAGGCGACCGAGGCGACGATCACCGTCGAGAGGTACTGCCCGACGTCGATCATGTTGACGATCGAGGGGCTCGCCTGGTAGTTGATGAAGAAGCTCACCGAGAGGGGCACCAGCACGAAATAGCCGAACAGCAGCCCGGCGAAGAAGAAGGTCGAGGCCCAGAAGACGAAGCGGTGCGTGGCGGCGATTTCGCGGGGCGTGAGCGCCGGGCGCACGAAGCGCCAGAACTCCCACAGCACGTAGGGCATGGCCAGCACGAGCCCCGAGATTATCGAGACCTTCATGTGGAGGTTGAACTGCCCGGCCATCTGCGTGTTGATGACGCGGAAATCGAGGTTCGCGACGTCGAAGGCCTCCGTATTGACGCTCAGGGAGAGCCCCGACCAGGAGTTGATCCACGCGCACAGGTCGGCGAGCGCATGCCCGGCGGCCAGCAGCAGGCGGTTGGTCGGGAAGTCGGCGCTCTTGGGGCCGAACAACACCGTCTCGATCAGAAAGTGCTTCGAGAGGAAGGCCACGACGGCCACGACGACCACGGCCACGGCACTGCGCACCAGATGGGGGCGCAGCGCCGCGAGATGGTCCCAGAAGCTCATCTCCACGTCGGAGGATTCGATCCGTCTGTCAGCCATTTCACACGCTTTTCGCTCGGTTCGCACGGCGGGGCGGACGCCCCGCGAGGCCTACTCCCGGGCCGAGGGGGTCTCGTTGTCCGACTTCTGCGCGGAGTCCTTCTTCCGCTCCTCGGCCGAATAGTCCGTGTTCATGGCATCCTTGAACTCCTTGACGCCGCGGCCCAGTCCGCGCATCAGCTCGGGAATCTTCCGGCCGCCGAAGAGCAGCAGCACCACGAAAACGATAATCAGAATCTGGCCGTATCCGACTGCACAGGGAATGAACATGGTTTGCAAAAGTTAAGTTTGACCTGGTAAAGATAGGAACTTTTCACCGCACTGCAAAAAAACGGGGGCTGTCCCGGGCTCCTTTTCCGGGCAGCCCCGTCCGTCTATTTCGCGTCGGCCTCGGGCGAGAGGTCCAGGATGCGCACGCGGCGGAACTGGATGCCTGCGCCGTGACCGCAGAAGGCGATGTGGCCCCGCTTGTTGAAAAGGCCCGGGTGGTTGCGGTGGTCGATCATGTAGGGGTTCTCCGTTCCGCCGTCGGGTGCCACGGCATGGCCCTGGCACGCCTCGCGGATGTTGCCGTCGAGAATCACCTCGCCGTTGACCGTCACCGTGATGTGGTCGCCCACGGCCCGGATCTCCTCGACGTTCCACTCGCCCAGCGGCGGGAAGACGACGCGCTTGGCCGCGATCACGCCGTAGACCGAACCGTGCTGCTGATAGGCGTGCAGGTCGCGGTAGATCGGGGCGTCGTGGTCCAGCACCTGAATCTCCATGCCGTCGAACGCGGCGTCGACACCCATCGGCGTGCGGATGCCGATGCCGTTGTTGACCGCCTCGTGCAGGAAACGGAACTCGAAGCGCAGGATGAAGTCGCCGTACTCCTTCTTCGTGTAGAGGTTGCCACCGCCGCCGTAGGAGGCCGTGACGTCGATCGTCCCGTCGAGCGGCACGTAGTTGACCTTGTTGCCCGTCCACTTGTGCAGCGAACGGCCGTCGAAGAGCAGTTCGAAGCCTTCGGCGCGCTCCTCCTCCGAGAGTTCGTAGAGCGGGGTCGAGGGCAGCTCGCGCAGCCACATGTCGCGCAGCTCGACCGGCGAGCCGAGACCCGCGATCCAGACCGTGCCCGTCACATCGACCGGCATGCCGGGCTCGCGCAGATTCTCCATCGTGCGGTTCTCAACGACCGTCACGCCGTTCTCCACCACGGTGATGCGGTCGTCGGAGACCTTCACGTAGAGCGTGTTCCACTCACCGGCGGCATTGTCCGAGGCGGGGACATCCTGCACGAAGCCATCGGCCGTGCGCACCGTCGTGCCGGCGCCGCCCAGGCGGACCAGCGGCAGGGAGCGCACGCCGAGACCCGCTTCACCCTGCGAGCGCCACTCGAGCCAGAGCTCGAAGTTCTCGCGGGGCTTCTCCAGCGCGATCGTCGAGGGGCTCTTGCCCGCATAGAGCAGCATGCCGTCCCGGCCGGTCCAGTTCTCGCGCAAAGCCGTTTCGGCACTTCGGCGCAGCTTCGCGGCGGCGGCCGCAGAGAGCTTCCGCCCGGAAGCCGGGCAGTCGGCCACGGGCTGCCACTGAGCGGGATCGACCGGCAGCGCCACGAAGCCCGTCTCGGGCAGGCGGCCCAGCAGGCCGGTGATCTCGTCGACGGCATATCCGGCATCGGCATCCGACTGCGCCAGCTTGCGGTAGACCTCACGGGCCTTCTCGAGCGCCGCGCGGATGTCGGCACCGCCCGGCATCGGGCTGCTCTTCGCCACGAGGTTCTTCACCACGGCCGCTGCGGCCGCAGCCGTCCCTTCGTTCTCAAGGTACGAGGCGGCCAGTACCAGGGCGGGATAGGCCTGCACATCGAGCAGGTTCGTCAGCAGGCGGCTGCGCGTCGCATCCGAAGCCTCCAGAGCAAGGGCCCGGCGCGTCTGCTGATAGAGCCGCACGGGGGTGGTCCGGAAGCGGGCCGTCAGCTCGGCATAGCGTCCGAGCGCCCGGTCGGCCAGCGTGGGATGCTCCGCGGCAAGGGCATAGAGCGTGTCGATCATCTGCGGGGTGTTGACCAGCAGCAGGGCGTCGAAGGCCGCTTCGCTGCCGTCGGCACGGAAGCGCTCAAGCAGCCGTGCGACGGCCTGCGGCGTATCGGTCCGCGCCAGCACCGGGTAGTAGCGCTCCCCGGCCGGCGACGCCTCCATGAAGACCTCGATCCGGGCGCAGCGCTCCTCGGCGGAGAGCGGCAGCAGCGCCGCATGCAGCGCCTCCTGCAGGCCACCCACACGGGTTGCGTCGGCCGTATCGAGCATCGCGGCGATGCGTCCGGCATCGCCCGGACGGGCGACCTGTGCCAGGGTTGCGCAGGCGGCATCGGCCACCTCCGGCTGCGGGGCATCGAGCAGTTCAAAGACCCGGTCGGCGCATGCCGTCAGGCGGCGCGCCCCGGTCAGGCGCAGGGCGGCGACGAGCACCTGCGGCTCGTCGCGGTGCAGCAGCTCCTCCATCCGCCCGTCGATCTTTCCGTTGAAGTGCAGCAGCGCCGCCTCGGCCTTGGCGGAGAGCGGGCCCTCCAGGGCGCCGATCAGGGCCGTGAGCGTCTGCTCGTCGCCGATGTGCGTTGCGGCGTCGATCGCCGCGGCGACAATCTCCGGATCGGGCGAAGCGATGGAGCGGGCAATCACGTCGCTCTGCGACGTGGCGTGGTGTTCACCCAGCCAGCAGAGCAGGGCGGCCTGCGCCCCGGCATTCCAGCGCGGCATGGCGGCCGTCAGCCGGGCGAAGAGCTCGTCGTCACCGGCCCCCAGCACGTCAAACGCCGCAAAGCGGTACTCGGCCGGGCCCTCGCCGATGGCCTTCAGCAGCAGCGGCATCGACTTCCGCACGCCCTGCGTCAGCACGAGCAGCCGCAGCGCGGCACCGCGCACGTACTGGCGGTCGCAGGCGAGCAGCTTCCGCGCGGCCTTTGCGACAGGCTTCGCGTCGCCGGCCGCGGCACACCGCTCCAGCAGCACGAGGTAGGACTCCGTCGCTTCGGTGGGCTCGGCCGCATAGCCGACCGCCGCAGCCGCCTCGCCGAGCAGGCGCAGCGACGAGGCCGTGCCGCAGCGTGCCAGCGCCGGCCAGAGCGCCGCCTTCAGCTCCCCGTCGGCATCGGCCGCCCACGCCGTCAGCACGGGTTCAGCCGCAGCCGTACCCTTGTCGGCAAAGGCGCGCGCAAGGGCGCAGCGGCGCGCCGTGGTCAGGCCCTCCTGCCGGGCAAGCGAAAGGAGCAGTTCCTCGGTTCCGGGTATCGAGACCAGCGCCCGCAGAGCATAGTCCGCCAGGGCGGGGTCGTCCAGCGCCGGGAGCAGCGCCGCAGCCTCTTCGGCCGTACCACAGAGCTGCAGCTGCGAGATGAGGAAGCTCCGCTTGGCCGTATCACCCTCCTGGGCGAGGGCCGCGACGAGCCCCTTGCGGATCTCGGGCAGCAGCGCCTCGCGCCCGGGCGCCGAAGCGTAGCAAACCACGCCGTTGAGGGCGTATTCGAGGGTCGTGTTCTTGCCTTCGGCGGCCGGGACGAACATCGAGGCCACCATTTCGACGCCCCGGCTGCCGGTGGCGGCGATTTCGCCCATCACCTCGTCGAAGAGGGCGGGCGTCGAGACGGGCAGCTGCGCCAGGGCATCCGCCACGATCGTCTCGGCCGTGCGCTGCCGCGCATCGAGCGGCTGGGCGATGCCGAACAGCGGCAGCAGCGCCAACAGCCAGATTGCAACTATCTTTTTCATCTTTGCGTATCGTTTTGCAGGTTATCAGATATGCCACGGACCACGCATGGGCTGGTCGATGAGGCGGTTGGCGGCATCGTCCCCGACGAAGAGCTGCGTCTCGGGATCGAAGTGCAGCGTGCGGTTCAGCCGCAGGGCGCAGGCGCCGAGGTTGACCAGCGTGCAGCTGCGGTGGCCGATGCGCTCGTCGAGCGCGAAGCGGCGCCGCGTGCGCACGCACTCCAGGAAGTCGGTGTTCTGCGGCTCGGGATCGGGCATCTCGGAGATCTTCTCCATGACGTTCGGGATCGTGCACTCGAAACCGCGGTAGACCTTGCCGCCCGGGCCCTCGATGTAGGGCACCTTGCCGAGCGTCTCGTAGCCCTCGCCCTCGAGGACGATCTGGCAGCCGTCCTCATACGTGTAGACGATCCTGCGCCAGATGCCCACGGCGTCGTAATGCTGCTCGGGGGCGTCGACCTCGATCTTCACGGGCGAGGTGTCGTCCTTGCCCAGCAGGTACTGCACGGGGTCCATGTAGTGCTGGCCCATGTCGGTCAGGCCGCCGCCGTCGTAGTCCCAGTAGCCGCGGAAGGTCTGGTGTACGCGGTGGGCGTTGTAGGGCTTCCAGGGGGCCGGACCGAGCCACATGTCGTAGTCGAGCTCCGCAGGTACGGGCTCGGGCTCGAGGTGGTCGCGGCCGATCCAGAAGAACTTCCACGTGAAGCCCGTGGCGCCGGAGATCGTCACCTTGAGCGGCCAGCCCAGCAGCCCGCTGTCGATGAGTTTCTTCAGCGGCTCGACGGTCGTGCCCAGACCGTAGAAGGTGTCCGTGAAGCGGAACCACGTGTTGAGCCGGAAGATGCGGTTGTTGCGCCGCACGGCCTCGACGACGCGCTTGCTCTCGCCGATGGTGCGCGTCATGGGCTTCTCGCACCAGATGTCCTTGCCGGCGCGCGCCGCCTCGACGGCCATGATGCCGTGCCAGTGCGGCGGCGTGGCGATGTGGACGATGTCGATGTTCGGGTCGGCGATCAGGTCGCGGAAGTCGGTGTAGGCCTGCAGGGTCTCACCGAACTTCTGCCTGCCCAGCTCGATGCCGCTCTCGAGGTGACGGCGGTCGACGTCGCACACCGCCACCAGCCGGCACTCCTTGCTGCTGGTGAAGTGGTAGCTGCTCTTGCCGATGCCGCCCATGCCGATGATGCCCTTGGTGAGCTGGTCGCTCGGGGCGATGAAGTTCGGGCCGCCGAGCACGTGGCGCGGGACGACGGTCAACAGCGCCATGCCGCCCAGCGTTTTCAGGAAGTTTCTGCGGGATGTCATATCAGTAGTCGGTTTACAGTGTTTTCAATCGGATGTTGCGCCAGAGGACCTTGATGCCGCCTCCGTCGTGAATCTGCAGGGCGATGCGTCCCTGCGCCGCGCCGATCTTCGCGTCGGTCAGATCGGCCATCGGTACGTCGTTGAGCCACGTCTGCACGCGGTCGCCCTGCACCTTCAGGCGCAGCGTGTTCCACTCCCCTTCGCGGAGCACCGACTCCTTCTCGTCGGGGATCTGCACCAGCCAGCCGCGCCCGTAGGACTCGTAGATGCCGGCCGTGTCGTTGTTCTTCGGCGCCACCTCGCACTGCCAGCCGTGGATCTTCACGGGCGGCTCGACGAACGAGCGGAAGAAGACCCCCGAATTGCCGTTGGCCAGCTGCCGGAACTCGAGCGTCAGGTCGAAGTCGTCGTAGTATTCGCGCGTGGCGAGGTAGCCGTACTCCCGGTCGGGGCCGCTCTCGCAGACGAGGTTGCCGGCGTCGTCGACATACCACTTCTCGGTGCCGTAGACCTCCCAGCCCGTGAGGTCGCGGCCGTTGAAGAGCTCGACCTCACGCCCGGCACGGCGGGGCAGCTCCTTGATCTTCAGGTTGCGGAACGAGGCCGGATAGCCGTGGTCCTGCAGGCAGATGACCCCGCGGTGCGCCAGTCCGTACTCGGGTGCCCCGGCCCACTTGCCGCTGTTGCGGCGCGCGAACCAGTCGTCGGTCCAGGCCTCGAACTCCAGGATCTTGTGTCCGTTGAGCCAGTGCTCGACATGGCCGTTGTCGCAGACGATGCGCGACGAGTTCCACTTGCCCTGCGGATTGACAAAGAGCGAGTCGGGATCAGGCAGGTGCATGGCGTAGTCCACGCCGAGGCGCTGCCACGGTTCGAGGCGCGTCGGGGCGTTCTGCTCCTCCCAGCCGTCGTTGTCGATGAGCTGGTACTCGGGGCCCGTCACGTAGGGTACCGCAAAGGCGGGGTCCTCGACCACGTGGTAGAGCATGCCGCTGTTGCCGCCGTAGGAGAGTTTCCAGTCCCAGTCGAGGATGAAGTTTTCGTACTGCCGGCGCGTGACGATGTAGCCGGTCAGGTCGCTGCCGTCGCCGTTGGCCTGGATGCAGCCGTCGACCACGTGCCAGGGCATCGTCAGCCCGGTGCCGTTGTAGTCCTTCCACTGATCGAGCGTCTTGCCGTCGAAGAGCAGCTGCCAGCCGTCGGCCTGCTCGGCTCGGGTGAGCGTGTTGTGCGCCGGCGTACAGGACGCGGCCGCCAACAGCAGGGCGCACCCCCACAGGGGCGCTTGTAAGGTTCGGGTCATAGATCGGGTAATATTAGAGATTGTGAAACGTCGCACCTTCGGGAACAGACACGACGAAACGGCCCGCCGGCAACCGGCAGGCAGACAACGGATTCGGAAAAATGCGCGGATCGGCGTCAGCGACTTCATCGTAGTTGTTTTTCAAAAAAGGACACCCGCCGCGTATGGTGCACGGCACCACGCACGGCCCTGCGACCGGCTGAAAAACAACTCTCCCCAAACAGCCGGTGACGCATTCGGAACCGACCCTACGGTCGGCCACCGGACAAAATTAATAATAAATTACGGGAAAAACGACCTCCCGACGCGAAAAAAATGCGGCGCGCCCCGCCGACAGCCGCATCCGTACCCCGCCAGCCCGGACAATCCGATCATCGCCAGCCGCTTGCGCCTGCCACCCGTCAGAACCCGGAGCCCGGCTTTTTCGTTCCGCGGCCGGGCGGTCACCGGCAGACACTTGCCGGATGGTAGCAACCGGAACGCAGGGCCTACCGCAGCCACCGGCCACGACAAGCGGGGCGCCGGCCCGGACACAGCGGCCATCGGACGACAGCAACCATCGGACGACAGCGGCCGCTACCGCCCCAGCACCTCCCAGAAGCGGGCTGGCAGGAGGATATTCTCCACGTCGCGGGCCCGGGCGAAGAGCGGGGCGATCTGTGCCGGCGTGAAACCGGCGATGCCGCAACCGATCTCGGTGACGAGGAAGGTCATTTCCGGATGCTGCCGGGCAAACCGGATGAAGTCGTCGACATAGGGGGCAATGGTCTCCACGCCGCCCTGCATGGTCGGAATGGCATAGCTTTGGCCCTGCAATCCGACGCCCTGGCCCCAGACGGCGCCGAAGCGCTGCCAGGCCAGCCGTGCGGCCCCGCCGCCGTGCAGTCCGCCGAGATTGCTTCCGAAGACAAAGATTTCACCGGGCCGCAGCGCGGTGATCCGATCAGATGTCGTGCGCATAACAATAGGATTTTTACAAAGATACGGAAATATCCAACCAGTTCAAAACCGTGCCGGAAGCATAGCGCACGGATGGCGGCATGCACAACCGCCGAAAACGAAAAAGGCTCGACAATCACATGATTGTCAAGCCTTTTCTTCAGTCGGGGTGACTGGATTCGAACCAGCGACCACACGCCCCCCAGACGTGTACTCTAACCGGACTGAGCTACGCCCCGATTACCCTTTTCCGACGGCCCCGGATATCCGTTACCTCTCGGTTTGGGACTGCAAATATAGTATATTTTTCAGAAACATCCATATTTCTGCAAGTTTTTTTTCTATTTTTGCAGGCGATGAGACTTTTTTACCCCCTTCTGGCCGGGCTCACAGCCCTTCTGGCCGTCGCCTGCGGCTCCTCCGGAGCCCGCACGCCCGATGATTTCACCGTGGAGCTCTACACGCCCCGCTACGCCGCGGGATTCGACATCCGCGGCACGGAGCACGGGACAAGCTCGCTCGTTACCGTGCGCAACCCCTGGCAGGGAGCCACGCAGGTCGCACAGCACCTGCTCGTGCTGCGCGGCGAAGACGAGGCCCCCGCAGGATTCGACGGCACGGCCGTCCACGCGCCTGTCCGCCGCGTCGTCTGCATGTCGTCGAGCCACGTGGCGATGTTCGATGCACTCGGTGAGGCAGGCCGCATCGCGGGGGTCTCGGGCATCGACTACCTCTCGAGCGCCGACATTCAGGCCCGCCGCACCGCAGGCACGGTCCGCGACGTGGGCTACGACACGAACCTCGACTTCGAGCTGCTGGCCGCCATGCAGCCCGACCTCGTGCTGCTCTACGGCATCGCGGGCGAAAACACGATCGTCACGGGCAAGCTCCGCGAGCTGGGCATCCCTTATATATATGTAGGTGACTACGTGGAGGAGTCGCCGCTGGGCAAGGCCGAGTGGCTGATGCTCGCCGCCGAGCTCTGCGACCGCCGCGACGCGGGCGCCGACACCCTGCGGCAGATCGCGGCACGCTACGAGGCGCTGCGCGCGCAGGTCGACACCACGGCCGCCCGCCCGCGCGTCATGCTCAACACCCCCTACCGCGACACGTGGTTCATGCCCTCGTCGCGCAGCTACATGATCCGCCTGATCGAGGATGCCGGCGGCGAGTACGTCTACACGCAGAACGACTCGTCGAGCTCGGTGGCCGTCGACGCCGAGGAGGCCTACCTGCTGGCCAACGACGCCGATGTCTGGCTCAACGTCGGGGCCTGCAACACGCTCGGCGAACTGACGGCCCAAAATCCCCGCTTCGCCGCGGTGCCAGCCGTGCGCAACCGCCGCGTGTGGAACAACAACCGCCGCCAGACGCCCGCCGGCGGCTCCGACTTCTGGGAGTCGGGCGTCGTGCGGCCCGACCGCGTGCTCGCGGACCTCATTACCCTGCTGCACGACGACGGCACAGCCGATTCGCGCTGCTGTTACTACAAAAGACTCGAATAGACCATGTCCCGCCACGCGCTGCTCTTCCTGCTGCTCGCGCTGCTGACTGCCGGGCTCTTCGTCGCCGACCTCGCCTTCGGGTCGGTCGCCGTGCCGCTGCGCGACGTGTGGGCGGCGCTGACGGGCGGCGTCTGCGACGACACGACCCGCACCATCGTCCTGAAGTTCCGCCTGCTCAAGGCCGTCACGGCCCTCACGGCCGGTGCGGCCCTCGCCGCCAGCGGCCTCCAGATGCAGACGCTCTTCCGCAACCCGCTGGCCGGGCCCTACGTCCTCGGCATCAGCTCCGGCGCCGGACTGGGCGTCGCGCTCTTCCTGCTCGGGGCCCCGCTGCTCGGCATCTCGGGCCACTCGTTCGTCCAGTCGCTCGGCATCGCCGGCGCGGCATGGCTCGGCGCAGCCCTCGTGCTGCTGATCGTCATGGCCGTCAGCCGCCGCATCAAGGATATCATGGTCATCCTGATCCTCGGCATGATGTTCGGTTCGGGCGTCAGCTCGGTGGTCGAGGTGCTGCAATACCTCTCGAGCGAGGCGGCCCTCAAGTCGTTCGTCGTCTGGACGATGGGCTCGCTCGGCGACGTCATCTCCGCCCAGCTGGCGCTCATGCTCCCGGCCGTCGCCGCGGGGCTGGTGATCTCCGTGGCGGTCATCAAGCCGCTGAACCTGCTGCTGCTGGGCGAGAACTACGCCCGCACGATGGGGCTCGACATCCAGCGCACGCGCTCGCTGCTCTTCCTCTCCACGGTGCTGCTGGCAGGCACCGTCACGGCCTTCTGCGGCCCCGTGGGCTTCATCGGGCTGGCCGTACCCCACCTCGCGCGCATGCTCTTCGCATCGGCCGACCACCGCATCCTCCTTCCGGGATCGGGGCTCACGGGCGCCGCGCTGCTGCTCGTCTGCGACCTCATCTCGAAGAGCCTCGCCCTGCCGATCAACACCATCACCGCCCTGATGGGCATCCCGGTGGTGATTCTCGTCGTCGTCCGCAACCGCAACCTCTTCTAAGCCATGAGCATCCTTCTGGACCATATCCGCCTCGCCTACGGCAGCCGCACGCTGCTCACCGACGCCTGCGCCACGCTTGCCCCGGGCACGCTGACGGCCCTCATCGGCCGCAACGGCACGGGCAAGAGCACCCTGCTGCGGAGCGTTGCGGGGCTCGCACCCGCCGCCGGAGGGCGCATCGAGCTGTGCGGACGGCCGCTCGACCAGCTCACGCCGCGCCAGCGGGCCGAGACCGTGGCCTTCGTCACCACGGACAAGGTCCGCATCGCCAACCTCCCCTGCGAGGATGTCGTGGCGCTGGGCCGCGCCCCCTACACCAACTGGATCGGCCGCATGCAGCAGACCGACCGGGCCGTCGTCGAACGCGCCCTCGCGCTCGTGGGCATGGAGGCCTTCGCCCGCAAGACGATGGACCGCATGTCGGACGGCGAGTGCCAGCGCGTGATGATTGCCCGGGCTCTCGCGCAGGACACGCCCGTCATGCTGCTCGACGAGCCCACGGCCTTCCTCGACCTGCCGAACCGCTACGAGCTGGCGCTGCTGCTGCGCCGCCTGGCGCACGACGAGGGCAAGTGCATCCTCTTTTCGACGCACGACCTGGACGTGGCCCTCACGCTCTGCGACACCGTGGCGCTGATCGACACGCCGCAGCTGCACTGCCTGCCGGCTGCCAAAATGGCCGCAAGCGGCCACATCGAACGGCTCTTCACGGGCGGCGGCATCGTCTTCGACGCTGCGACACAGACGGTTCGGCTGACCAAAAATTGACCGGCACCACTTTTTTCCGCATATTTTTTTGCACAACTGCTTTTTTTATTTACCTTTGCACCGCTAAAGCAGTCCCATCGGGGTCTGCGATAGTGGTAGAGGCCCATTCGTCTATCGGTTAGGACGCAAGATTTTCATTCTTGAAAGAGCAGTTCGATTCTGCTATGGGCTACAAACGACGGAGGAGGGGCAGCATGAGAGGTGCAGCCCGGAATGGCGAAAGCGAGGATGCGAGGGAGGCAAGGATGGCACGGGAGGCGCAGGCAGCCCGGAATCCGAGACCGCAGAAGCAGCCCGCACGCAACCCGAAAGGAATCTCCCCGACTCCGACGGGTGAACAACAAACCAGGAGCGGACCCCAAGGTCTATCCGCCGGCGGCTACGGCCGTTTTGAGAACAGGCAACTGAAAAAGTAAAAAAATAAAAACACACGAATTATGGCAAACCATAAGTCATCGAAGAAACGGATTCGTCAGACGCTGAAGAAGCGTGCGCACAACCGTCTGTTCCACAAGACGGCCCGCAATGCCGTGAAGGCGCTGCGTGCAACCACCGAGAAGAGCGCCGCCGAGGCACTGCTCCCGAAGGTTACGGCGATGCTCGACAAGCTCTCGAAGCACAACATTATGCACAAGAACAAGGCTGCGAACCTCAAGAGCGCCATCCAGCTCCACGTCAACGCCCTGTAATCGGAATCCGAGCGAAAGCACGAAGACGTCCATCCATACGGTGGGCGTCTTTTTTTTGTCCGCACCGCCGCACCGACCCCTCCTCTCGCCTTCCACCTTTTACTTTTTACTTTTTACCTTCCCAAAAAGGCGGCGCCCGCCGAAGAGGCGGACGCCGCAAGGACGCATCCAAACTGTCGGCAGCCCGGCCGGGACCGCCGCACACCGGAAGGCGCAATTATTTCACGTTGTCGACGATGCCGGCAATCCGGTCGAAGACCTCGTCGATCGTGCCGATGCCGTCCACCGAGGCATACTTGCCCTGCGCGGCATAGAAATCCGACACGACGGCCGTCTGATCGTGATAGACCTTCAGCCGATCGCGGATCACCTCCTCCGACGCATCGTCCGCACGGCCCGACTCCTTGCCGCGCAGCAGAATGCGGCGCACCAGCTCCTCCTCCGGAACGTGAATGTCGACCATGATGTCGACCTTCAGCCCGTGTTTTGCAAGGATTTTGTCGAACTCCTCGGCCTGGACCGTCGTGCGGGGGAACCCGTCGAAGATGCACCCCTTCGCGTCGAGGTGCTCGGCCACGTAGTTGGCAATCATGCCGATGACGATCTCGTCGGGGGCCAGCTTGCCCTGGGCGATGTAGGACTCCATGCTCCGTCCCAGCTCCGTGCCGCGGCGGATCTCGCCGCGGATCACCTCGCCCGTCGAGACGTGGTCGATGCCGTAGCGCTCCTTCAGACGCTGGGCCTGCGTGCCTTTGCCGCAACCCGGGGCGCCGAATAAGACGATGTTTATCATAACCGAATCCGTATTTTTGATTGAACGGACAAAAATACGTTATTTTTTGTGGAAACGGCAAAGAATCGTTAGTTTTGTAAAAACTTTATTATCCATGGAGCAGAAAAAACGCACCGAGATCGCAACGCTCGGACAGTTCGGGCTGATCGACCTGCTGACCGGACCCTTCACGCCGCACAACGCCTCGACGCACCGGGGCGTGGGCGACGACGCCGCCGTCATCACCCCGCCCGCGGGCGAAGAGATGCTCTGCACGACCGATTCCTTCTACGAGGGCGTGGACTTCGACCTGACCTACTTTCCGCTCCGCCACCTCGGCTACAAGGTCGTAACGGCGGGCGTGAGCGACATCCTGGCGATGAACGCCACGCCGTCGCAGATCACCGTCTCGCTCGGCGTCTCGTCGAAAATTCCCGTCGAGGCGCTGCAGGACCTCTACGAGGGGATCGCCTTCGCCTGCAGGGAGCTGGGAATCGACCTGGTGGGCGGTGACACGCGGGCTTCGATGACCGGACTCGTCATCACGGTGACGACGCTGGGCCACGCCCCGCAGGAGCGCATCGTCTACCGCGGCGGCGCGCAGCTGCACGACCTGATCTGCCTGACGGGCAACCTCGGAGCCGCCTACATGGGCCTGCAACTGCTCGAGCGCGAGAAACGGGTGCTCGCCGACGTCAAGAACCCCGAACCGCAGTTCAAGGGGTACGAATACCTGCTGGAAAAGTACCTCAAGCCGCGCCCGCGCACGGACATCGTCGAAGCGCTCCTCGAGGAGAAGATCACGCCGACGTCGATGATCGACCTCACGGACGGCCTGGCCAGCGACCTGATGCAACTGTGCAAGGCGTCGAAGTGCGGCGCGCGCATCTACCTCGACCGCATCCCCATCGCACGGCAGACCACGGCGCTGGCCGAGGAGATGCACACCGACCCGGTCATTGCGGCCCTGAACGGCGGCGAGGACTACGAGCTGCTCTTCACCGTGCCGCTCGCGATGCAGGAACAGGTGATGCGCCTCGGGCTGGTCGACGTCATCGGCCACATCACGGCCGAGGCGACGGGCGCCTACCTCGTGACGCCCGACGGCGGCGAGATCAGGCTCAAGGCGCAGGGCTTCCCGGAAAAATAACCCCATCGCACAGCAAATCCCCCGATCAGCTCGGGGGATTTGCTTTCAAGGGCGGTCGCTTCATCGTTTCGGCTTCAGGTCACCCCGGACAAACAAGTAGACAATCAACGCCGCCATAATCAACCAGACAACGACATTCGAGAGGGTAAAAAGGGCCGTATCGTGAAAAATCAGACAATTGATCCCATAGGAAACCGCGTAGGACAACCCCAGTACGAACCGATCTTCAGTGCTGTTTTCATGATTTTATCTGTTAAAGTTCAAGGATACAGTGCAGGATGGCAAGCTCCCGTTTTCAAATATAGAAAATTCCAAAATCGCCTCACCTCGCCATACGGAAAGCGCCGATACGACTGTTTTGCCTCTCTTCCGGAAACAGATTCTCCCGAAACCGTTGCCGCATGGATCCGCGTTGGCAACCCGATCTCAGCAACTACGCACGAAATCCGGGCAATTTTTTGTTTTTGCGGAATTTATACTTATCTTTGCAACCCCGAAAAGGGATTAACAACTAATCAAAAGCATTATGAACAATTACGAAACCGTTTTCATTGTCACGCCGGTGCTGTCCGATGCCCAGGTACAGGAGGTCGCTGACAAATTCCAGGGTGTCATCACCGAAAACGGCGGTCAGATCGTGAACAAGGAGTCGTGGGGCCTTCGCAAGCTCGCCTATCCTATTCAGAAGAAGACCACCGGTTTCTACTTCCTCCTGGAGTTCACGGGCGAGGGCTCGCTCGTAAACACGCTCGAGACGCAGTACCGCCGCGACGAGCGCATCATCCGTTTCTTAACTTTCAAGCAGGACAAGTACGCCGTGGAATACTCGGAGAAACGTCGTGCAAAACTTTCTAACAAGCAGCAGGAGGAGTAAATCATGGCACAGGAAAACAAGGCACAGTCGGAAATCCGTTACCTCAACCCGGTATCGGTCGACGTCAAGAAGAAGAAATACTGCCGTTTCAAGAAACTCGGCATCAAGTACGTGGACTACAAGGACGGTGAGTTCCTCAAGAAGTTCCTCAACGAGCAGGGCAAGATCCTTCCCCGCCGCCTGACGGGTACTTCGCAGAAGTTCCAGAAGAAGGTCGCACAGGCCGTGAAGCGTGCTCGCCACCTCGCCATCCTGCCCTTCGTAACCGATTGCATGAAATAATTTAAGGAGGAGACGACAATGGAAGTTATTCTGATCAAAGATATGGAGAAGCTGGGCTACGCCAACGACATCGTCAACGTGAAGCCCGGTTACGCGAACAACTACCTCATTCCTCAGGGCTACGCCAAGGCCGCTACGGCTGCCGCCAAGAAGGTCCTGGCCGAGAACCTCCGCCAGCGCGCCCACAAGGACGCCAAGATTCTGGCCGACGCCCAGGCGCTGGCCGAGACGATCGCCAACCTGCCGCTGACGATCGCCGTGAAGGCCGAGGAGGGCAAGCTCTTCGGTACGGTGACGGCTACCGACCTGGCCGAGGCCCTCGCAGCCAAAGGCATCAACGTAGACCGCAAGGTCATCTCGGTCGAGGCCATCAAGACCGTCGGCGAGTACGAAGCTACGGCCCGCCTGCACAAGGAGGTCAAGGCGACGATCAAGTTCTCGGTAGTCGCTGCCGACGCCGAATAATCCGGGGGGGGGAGCCAAACCCCGCGACAGGACGACACCAAACCGAACTCCGCGACAGGGCGCAGCAGCAAGCCGGATTCCACGACAGGTCAATAGCTAACCGAACCCCGTGGGAAGGCGGCAACAAACCAGCCCTGCAACAAAGCAACGGCAAGCCAAACCCCGCGACAAAACAAGAAAAAGAGTTTTCCTTTCGAGGAAAACTCTTTTTTTGTGCCCGACGACCAATGGGTGCCGCTGGCGACCGGTCAATGGGGATTGGCGGCGGGCGGCTTCGCGTGTCGCGGCGGAAGGGTATAGGACTTGAGCACCATGCCCACGCCGAGGAAGATCACCAGCGCGAAGAGCACCGTATCGAGGTGCAGTTTGTCGAGCCCCATCCAGACCGACAGGAGGATCGCCAGCACGGGCTGGAGATAGGTGTAGATGCTCGACACGGTGGCCGGCACGCTCTTCAGGGCGTAGTTGAGCATCAGGTTGGGCAGATAGGTGGGCACCGTCAGCACGAAGAGCGTCGGCAGCAGCGCATGCTCGGCAATGGCCCGGAAATCGGTGTGCAGGATCGGGCCGATGCCCAGCGGCAGCGCCATGACGGCCGCCACGCAGTAGAGCCAGCGCAGCACGGTGAAGATGCTGTACCTGGAAATCAGCCGCTTGAACCACACCATGTAGAACGAGGTGGTGCAGGCCGTGAGGAAGACCAGCAGGTTGCCCGCCAGCTGCGAATGGGCATGCGACGAGGAGCCGCCCGTCAGCACCACGGCCACGGCGCCCGTCATGCCCAGCACCAGCCCCGCGAGTTTCAGCCGCGTGAAGCGGTCCATACCCAGCAGAACGGAGAGGAGCAGCACCAGCAGCGGCACGATCGTGTCGATGATCGACCCGTCGATGGGCGACGTCTTCGAGAGACCGTACATGAGGAAGAGTTTGCGCAGCACGCCGATCAGCAGCGCCGCCCCGACGAGTTTGCGCATATCGGCCCGCTCGACCCGTTCGGCCTTCTGCCACAGCAGCGGCACGAGCGAAAAGAGCGCCGTCACGATGAGCGACGCCGAGATCATCGCCATCGGATGGACATACCGCGGCAGCACGATGTTGTAGAACGGGAAGTCCATAGCCCAGACCACGTTGCAGACCAGCAGCGCCAAATGGGATTTCCAGTTGTTCATGTGCGAGTGATTTTCCGGCAGAGGGGCAAAAACAGTGCCGCAACACCACGGCACAGCGTGCCGCCGCAACGCCGCGGGATTCGCCGCAACGCCCGCAGGGCACGCAAAATGCCATACACTTGCCACAGCGGGCCCGCCGCAACGCTTGCAGGGACCGCCACAGCATCGCAAACCTTCCGCAGAGCCCTGCCCGCCCGGCATCGGGGGGGGGCACGCACCGCTGCCCACAAAAAGGGCCGCCGAATCACTCGACGCGCCCTTCCCCCTCACAATCCGCTTTCGCCGGAAAAACGAGGGGCCGAACCGCTCGCACCTCCTTCACAATCCGCTCTTACCGGGCACAAAAAAACAAGGGGCCGACCGATGCCGACCCCTCGTCTTCCGTTCCGGAGCGGGATTATTTCTCCTCCTCTTTCTTGGCAGCCTTCTTGCTGGCGGCTTCCGAAGCCTCCATGGCGCTCTTCAGAGCGGCCAGACCGGCAATGTCGCCCAGCGTGGTCTTCTCGACCGAGGCGTTGATCTTCTTAACGGTCGACTTCGTGGCGTCGGCAGCGGCGCGCTTCTCGGCACGCTCGGCCTTCTCGGCCTCGCGGCGGGCAGCCTCATACGTGCGCAGGTGCGACAGCGTGATGCGGCGCGTAGCCTTCGAGAACTCGATCACCTTGAAGTCGAGCTTCTCGCCGACCTTGGCACTCGTGCCGTCCTCCTTGGCCAGCTGACGCATCGGGCAGAAGCCCTCGACGTTCTCGGCCAGCGATACGACGGCGCCCTTGTCGGTCAGCTCCGTGATGGTACCCTCGTGGATCGAGTCTACCGGGAACTTGTTCTCGATCTCGTTCCAGGGGTTCTCCTCCAGCTGCTTGTGACCCAGCGAGAGGCGACGGTTCTCCTTGTCGATCTCGAGCACGACGACGTCGATGTCGGCACCTACCTGCGTGAACTCGCCCGGGTGCTTGATCTTCTTGGTCCAGCTCAGGTCCGAAATGTGGATCAGGCCGTCGATGCCCTCCTCGATCTCGACGAAGACGCCGAAGTTGGTGAAGTTGCGCACCTTGGCCTTGCACTTCGTGCCGACCGGGTACTTGACCTCGATGTTCTCCCAGGGATCGGGCGTGAGCTGCTTGATGCCCAGCGACATCTTGCGCTCCTCACGGTCGAGCGTCAGGATGACGGCCTCGACCTCGTCGCCGACCTTCAGGAACTCCTGGGCCGAACGCAGGTGCTGGCTCCACGACATCTCCGAGACGTGGATCAGACCCTCGACGCCGGGGGCGATCTCGACGAATGCGCCGTAGTCGGCCATCACGACCACCTTGCCCTTGACCTTGTCGCCGACCTTCAGGTTGGGATCGAGCGCCTCCCACGGATGCGGGGTGAGCTGCTTCAGACCCAGTGCGATGCGCTTCTTCTGGTCGTCGAAGTCGAGGATTACGACATGGATCTTCTGATCGAGCTTGACGATCTCCTCGGGATGGTTCACGCGGCCCCACGAGAGGTCGGTGATGTGGATCAGACCGTCCACACCGCCCAGGTCGACGAATACGCCGTAGGAGGTGATGTTCTTGACGGTACCCTCGAGGATCTGACCCTTCTCGAGCTTCGACATGATGATCTGCTTCTGAGCCTCGAGCTCGGCCTCGATCAGGGCCTTGTGCGAAACGACCACGTTGCGGAACTCCTGGTTGATCTTGACAACCTTGAACTCCATGGTCTTGTCGACGTATACGTCGTAGTCGCGGATGGGCTTCACGTCGATCTGCGAGCCGGGCAGGAAGGCCTCGATGCCGAAGACGTCGACGATCATGCCGCCCTTCGTGCGGCACTTGATGTAACCCTTGATGACCTCGTCCTTCTCGAGGGCCTCGTTGACACGGTCCCACGACTTGAGCTGACGGGCCTTCTTGTGCGAGAGGGCCAGCTGGCCGTTCTTGTCCTCGGCCGACTCGACATAGACCTCGACCTTGTCGCCGACCTTCAGGTCGGGGTTGTAGCGGAACTCCGAAACGGGAATGACACCCTCGCTCTTGTAGCCGATGTTGACGAGAACCTCGCGCTTGGTGATGGCCGTTACGGTACCCTCGACCACCTCGCCGACATTGACGTTCGACAGCGTCTTGTCATAGGCTGCGGCAATCTCCTCCTTGGGCTGGTCGTAGACGCCCAGGTCGTGCTCAAACGCATTCCAGTCGAAATTCTCGTTCGTGACTACGTTCTTTGTTTCTTCCATAGTGGAAAATCTTGCGATACAATCGCTCGTTAAAAGGTTAATAATAAAGTTTTTGCCGCCATTGCACGCCCTTACGTGCGCGCATGCGGGACTGCAAAGCTAATCCTTTTTCGTCAAAAAACAAAATCCCGGCGCATTTTTACCGCAGGCGGACCACCCGCTGCCGCGGGCGGTTGTCCGGAACGACGGGCGAGTCGTCGGCGAGCTCCTCCAGCAGCACGTCCGCCACCTTCTGGTCGGTGATCCGGCCGTCGGTGCCCTCCAACCCCTTGTAGTTTCGGTAGACGTAGTCGCTCATGGCCACACGGTAGCGGCGCCCCTCGGCAAGGCGGGGGAAGCGCACGTCGAGGGCGCTGTCGCGGCGGTCGGTGATGATCTCGTAGGGGGTCGTCGAGACGAGGTCCACGCGGTGCGCCTCCTTGCGATTCTCCGTGTCGTTGTACTTCGTGACGATCAGCCGCCGCAGCTGCGCGGGGGTCATCCCGATCCGGGCGATCTGCGTGCCGAAGGGCTCCAGATCGAAGATGCGCGCCGTTCCCACGCCGCCCGCCGGGATCGAGTCGAGCCGCACGCCGCCCACGTGGTAGATGCCGATCTCGGCATCGGCCTCGTCGGCCACGGCGCCGGCCATCCAGTTGGCCACGCCCCAGGCGTCGGCCGCCGAGGCGAACTCGCCGATCGGGCGGTTCAGCTCCGGATCGGCATAGTAGTGCGCCACACGCTCGGCACAGGCCGGGTCGGGGTCGTAGCCGTCGAGCGGCACGACGCGGAACTCCCGCCCGACGACCTTCCGCCCCTTCAGGCGGATCGTCGTGACGCCGATGTTGGACAGGTTCTTGCCCGTCTGCGTGAGCAGCACGCCTCCGACGAGCGTATCGCGCACGACATGCGTATGGCCGCCGATCACCACGTCGTAGGGGGTACCCGTCGCCAGGTACTCCTCGTCGCGGTCGTCACCCATGTGCGAGACAAGCACCAGCACATCCACCCTGCCGCGCAGTTCGGCACCGTAGCGTGCCGCCATCTGCTGCGGATCGGGGAACTCCAGCCCCGCGAAGCTCGACGCGTTGCCGGCCGGATGGCCCGGACCCTCGTAGTTGGTCACCACGCCCACGAAGCCGATGCGCACGCCGCCGCGCTCGAGCACCGTATACGGCGCCATCTGCGGGAAGGTGCAGGTATCGCTCACGACGTTGGCGCAGACGACCTCGAACGCCACGCTGTCGAGCATGCGGCCGAGGTAGGCCTGCCCGCGGTCGAACTCGTGGTTGCCGAGCGTCGCCACGTCGTAGCGCAGCGCATTCATCAGCTCGAGGATCGGCATGCCGGGCGTCGGCGCCATGTCGACGTAGGCGTTGCCGGTCCAGCGGTCGCCGGCGTCGACCAGCACGACGTACTGCGCCGTGTCGCGGCACGCCGCAACGGCGGCGGCCAGCTGCGGGAAGCGCTGGATGCGGGCATGCATGTCGTTCGTCGAGAGCAGCACGAGCGTCCGCTCGCGCGGGGTGCAGGAGGCGAGGATTGCCGCCAGCAGGAGCGGCAGCCAGAGAATCCGTCTCTTCATAATAATCCGTATTTGTGCTTGCCAAAATTACAAATAATTTTTACCTTTACCCACCGATCCGTACAAAAAACCTCTATGACCGACACGATCAAAGTCATCTGCGAAAACCTCGGCAACGAGCTGGACATCCCGATGGGCACCTCGCTGCTGGAGATTTCCCGACGGCTCACGAGCGGGCCGCACCCCTTCCTCGCGGCATTCGTCAACAACCGCGTCAAGGAGCTCAACTACAAGATATACACCCCGGTCACGATCCGCTTCATCGACATCACCTCCTTTGCGGGCATCCGCGTCTACCAGCGCACGTCGTGGTTCATCCTCCAGAAGGCCGTCCGCGACCTCTACCCCGGGCAGACGCTCCACATCCGCCACTCGATGGGGCAGAGCGGCTTCTACTGCGAGATCGAGGGCATCGACCCGCTGACCCGCGAGGCGGCCGCGGCCCTCGAGGAGCGCATGCGGGCGATCGTCGCCGCCGACCTGCCGATCATCCGCACGAAGGTCCTCACCGAAGAGGTCCGGGCCCGCTACGCCGAGCAGGGGTTCGACGACAAGATCGCGCTGCTCGACACACGCCCGCGCCTCTACAGCGAGCTCTACACGCTGGGCGACCTCCCGGGCTACTTCTACGGCTCGCTGGCCCCCTCGACGGGCTACATCACCCGCTTCGGCATCGAGCCCTACTACCGGGGCTTCTACCTCGCGCTGCCGCTGCGCACGTCGCCCGAAGAGCTGCACAAGCACGTCTCGCAGGAGAAGATGTTCGGCATCTTCCGCGAATACCAGTCGTGGGTGGCGCTCATGGGCGTGCCGACGATCGGCGCGGTCAACGCCCGGGCGCTGGCGGGCGACGCCGGCGGCATGATCAAGATCGCCGAGGCGTTCCACGAACGCAAGTTCGCCGAGGTGGCCGACGCCATCCAGGAGGCGCACCGCACGCGCGGCGTGCGCATGGTGCTCATCTCGGGCCCCTCGTCGAGCGGCAAGACCACGTCGGCCAAGCGGCTGGGGCTCCAGCTCGGCGTGCTGGGGCTGCGTCCGGTGATGATCTCGCTCGACGACTACTTCGTCGAGCGAGAGAAGACCCCGCGCGACGAAAACGGCCAGTACGACTACGAGGCGCTCGAGGCCATCGACCTGGAGCTCTTCAACGACCACCTGCACCGCCTGCTCCAGGGCCAAAGCGTCGACATCCCGCGCTACGACTTCATCACGGGGCGCCGCACGCAGCACGACACGCCGCTGACGCTCGACGAAAGGTCGATCCTCATCATCGAGGGCATCCACGGGCTCAACCCGCGGCTCACCCCCTCGGTACCCGACGCCGTGAAGTTCAAGATCTACATCTCGTGCTTCACGTCGGTGGCCATGGACAACCTCTCGCGCATCGCCACGACCGACAACCGCCTGCTGCGCCGCCTGACGCGCGACTACCGCCAGCGGGGCGCCGACGCCCTGCAGACCCTCTCGCGCTGGGCTTCGGTGCGCCGCGGCGAGGAGCGCCACATCTTCCCCTATCAGGAGAACGCCGACGTGATGTTCAACTCGTCGCTCTTCTACGAGATTTCGGCCCTGCGCCCCTTCGCCGAGAAGATCCTGCGCGAGGTGCCCGACACGGTGCCCGAATTCGACGAGGCGCGGCGCATGCTCAAGTTCCTCGACAACTTCATTCCCATTCCGCCCGACGAAATCCCGCCCACGTCGATCCTGCGGGAGTTCATCGGCGGCAGCTCGTTCAAATACTGATCCGATCAACCATACAAACACCCCTATATGTTCGACAAGTTTTCTTCGCGCCACATCGGCGTCAGCAACGAAAAGGACCTGCGGGCCATGCTCGAGGTCATCGGCGTCAACTCCGTGGACGAGCTCATCGCGCAGGTCATCCCCGCGTCGATCCGCCTGAAAAAGCCGCTCGCCCTGCCCGCCGAGGGCATGAGCGAGTACGAGTTCTCGGCACACATCCGCGAGCTGGCCGGGCGCAACCGCTGCCTGAGGTCGTTCATCGGCATGGGCTACTACCCCTGCGCCGTGCCGGCGGCCGTTTCGCGCAACGTCTTCGAGAATCCCTCGTGGTACACCTCCTACACCCCCTATCAGGCCGAGATCTCGCAGGGCCGTCTGGAGGCGCTGCTCAACTTCCAGACCGCCGTCATCTCGCTCACGGGCATGGAGATCGGCAACTGCTCGCTGCTCGACGAGGGCACGGCGGCCGCCGAGGCGATGCTGATGATGTTCGCCTGCCGCTCGCGCGAGGCGGTCAGGGAGGGGCGCAACCAGCTCTTCGTCGACCGCAACATCTTCCCGCAGACGCTCGACGTGCTGCTCACGCGCAGCGAGCCCTTCGGCATCGAGCTCATCATCGACGAGTATGACGAGTACGAATTCACGGGCAAGGAGTTCGGCGCCATCGTCCAGTACCCGGCCGCCGACGGCGCCGTGCGCGACTACGCCGCCTTCACCGCCGCGGCCCACGCCAAGGGGGCGCTGGTGACGGCCGTGGCCGACCTGCTTTCGCTCGCGCTGCTCAAGGCGCCGGGCGAGTGGGGTGCCGACGTGGCCGTGGGCACGACGCAGCGCCTCGGCACGCCGATGGGCTTCGGCGGCCCGAGCGCCGGCTACATGACCACCCGCGAGAGCTTCAAGCGCAACATGCCGGGCCGCATCATCGGCGTCTCGGTGGACCGCCTGGGCAACCGCGCCCTGCGCATGGCGCTCCAGATGCGCGAGCAGCACATCAAGCGCGAGCGCGCCACGTCGAACATCTGCACGGCTTCGGCGCTGATGGCCTCGATGGTGGGCTTCTACTGCGTCTACAACGGTCCCGAGGGGCTGCGCCGCGCCGCCATGACGGCCCACCTGGCCGCCGTCACCGTGGCCCGCGCCCTCGAAGCGCTCGACTACCGCCTCGCCTCGAAGGACTTCTTCGACACGCTCGAGGTCGAGGCCGAGGCCGCTGTCGTGCAGTCGCTGGCCCTCGAGAGCGGCATCAACTTCTTCTACCCGGGCGAGGGGTGCGTGCGCATGTCCTTCGACGAGGTGACCACGCCCGACGAGGTGGCCGCCGTGATCGGCATCTTCGCCGCCGCCAGGGGACGCAAGGCCAAGGCCGTGAAGATGGCCACCGAGGCGTGCATCCCCGCCGCGCTGCGCCGCGAATCGCCCTACCTGACCGAAAAGGTCTTCAACTCCTACCGCTCGGAGAGCGACCTGATGCGCTACATCAAGCGGCTCGAGCACCGCGACATCTCGCTCGCCGACTCGATGATCTCGCTCGGCTCGTGCACGATGAAGCTCAACGCCGCGGCGCTCATGCAGCCGCTCTCGCTGGCGGGCTTCCAGATGATGCACCCGTTCGCCCCGGCCGACCAGGCCGAAGGCTACCTGGAGCTGATCGCCGAACTGGAGCACGACCTGGCCACGATCACGGGCTTCGCCGCCTGCTCGCTGCAGCCCAACTCGGGCGCCGCGGGCGAGTACTCGGGGCTGATGGTCATCCGCGCCTACCACCAAAGCCGCGGCCAGGGCTACCGCAACGTCGTGCTGATCCCCGCCTCGGCCCACGGCACGAACCCCGCGTCGGCGGCCATGGCCGGGATGAAGATCGTCACGGTGGCGTGCGACGAGCGCGGCAACATCGACGTCGAGGACCTCACGCGCAAGGCGCAGGAGCACTCCTCGGAGCTGTGCGGACTGATGGTGACCTACCCCTCGACGCACGGCGTCTTCGAGAGCCGCATCCGCGAAATCGTCGACGCGGTGCACGACGCCGGCGGACAGGTCTACATGGACGGTGCGAACATGAACGCGCAGGTGGGCCTCACGAACCCGGGCTACATCGGCGCCGACGTCTGCCACCTGAACCTGCACAAGACCTTCGCCATGCCCCACGGAGGCGGCGGCCCGGGCGTCGGCCCGATCTGCGTCGCGGAGCACCTGCGGCCCTTCCTGCCGTCGCACCCGATCGTCGCGACGGGCGGCGAAGAGGGCATCACGGCCGTCGCGTCGGCACCCTGGGGCTCGGCCATGCTGCTGCCGATCACCTACGGCTACATCAAGATGCTCGGCGAGGAGGGGCTGCGCCACGCCACCGAGATGGCCATCGTCAACGCCAACTACATGTCGGCGGCCCTGGCACCGGAGTACCGCACCTACTATTCGGGTGAGACGGGCCGCGTGGGCCACGAGATGATCCTCGACCTAACCCACTTCAAGAAGGACTACAACATCGACTGCGGCGACATCGCCCACCGCCTGATGGACTACGGCTTCCACGCCCCGACGCTCTCGTTCCCCGTGCACGAGACGCTGATGGTCGAGCCCACGGAGTCGGAGCCGAAGGCCGAAATGGACCGCTTCATCGAGGCGCTCGTGCAGATCAAGCGCGAATGCGAGGCGGCCGTCGGGCAGGCCGACAACGTCGTGGTGAACGCCCCGCACACAGCCGTCGAGCTGGCGGGCGAGTGGCCGCACCCCTATTCGCGCATGGAGGCCGCCTTCCCGCTGGCGTGGGTCCGCGAGGCCAAGTTCTTCCCCTACGTGACGAAGATCGACAACGGCTACGGCGACCGCAACCTCTGCTGCCGCAACTGCGAGTAGCGGAGGCCCGCTCCGGGCCGGAAGGAGGATACGGAAACGGAGTCGGCACCGTGCGGTGCGGCGAATTGGAAATTCGGAAGTTAATTCCTACCTTTGCGGCCGCACGAAGTGCAAGGACCGAAAAGAGAAACTATTTTTGAACAGACAATGAAAGTAGAACAGAACAAAATGGTCGGCGTGGACTACAAGCTCACCGTCGACGGACAGATCGCGGACCAGTCGCGTCCGGGCCAGCCGCTCGAATTCATCTTCGGAACGGGCATGCTGCTTCCGAAGTTCGAGGAGGCGATCCTCGGCAAGGAGCCCGGCGACAAGGTCTCCTTCACGCTGGAGCCCAAGGACGGCTACGGCGAGCTGATCGCCGAGGCCATCGTGGACCTGCCCAAGCACATCTTCATGGTTGACGGCAAGCTGGCCGAGGACATCCTCTTCGAGGGGAGCCAGGTGCCGATGAGCGACGCCCAGGGCAACCGCATGATGGGCACGGTCAAGGAGGTCGGCGACGAGCACGTGAAGATGGACTTCAACCACCCGATGGCGGGCAAGACGCTCCACTTCGACGTCGAGGTGGTCTCGGTGCGCGACGTGACGCCCGAGGACCTGCAGGGCCACTGCTCCTGCGGCTCGTGCGGCGACCACGGCTGCGGCGACGGCTGCGACTGCGGTGACCACGACTGCGGCTGCGACGGCCACGACCACAACGGCCACTGCTGCCACTGATCTCACACGGGACCGCCCGGGCGGTCTTCGGCAAACGGGGCTTTTCGGAGCCCCGTTTTGCCGTTGATGGCCCGGGGTCCGAAACCGTCCGCACATGCCGCTGCTGCGCCAATACCTCGCCACGCTCGCCGATTCGCGCGGCCTGACCCGCACGCTGGGCGAGATCGAACTGTGCCGCGACGCCCAGGGCCGTCCGCTCGTCTCGGTGGGCAACAGCGCCGCGGTCTTCCGTATCCGCCACGCGGGCCGCATCTGCGCCCTGCGCTGCTACCTGCGGCCGCCGCGCCACCTGCGCGAAATCTACGGCACGCGGCTGCTCGAGGGCGAACTCTACCTCTACGAAACCCCCACGCACGGGGTCTGGACCGACGTCGTGCTCGACGACTGGATCGAGGGCGAAACGCTCGACCGCGTCGTGCGCCGGGCGGCACAGGCCGGGGAGTGCGCCCGGCTGCACGACCTGGCGGCGGCATTCGACCGCCTGGCCGCGGAGCTGCTTGCCGACGAGAAGGCGCACGGCGACCTGAAACCCGAAAACATCGTCGTCGGCACGGACGGCGGGCTGCACCCGATCGACTTCGACGCCGCCTACCTGCCCGCCTTCGCCGGGGAGCGGAGACCGGAGCTGGGCACGGCGGCCTACCAGCACCCGGCGCGCACGGCCGAGCTGTACGACGAACGTCTCGACGACTACCCCGCGGCGCTGATCTCCACGGCGCTGCACGCGCTGGCATGCGATCCTTCGCTCCTGCTCCGCCACGGCGACGCGGACGGGCTGCTGCTCACGCCGCAGGCCATCCCCGAGGATGCCGCCTACCGGGAGATCACCGCGCTGTTCCGCCGCCGGGGCATGGCCCTGCCGCTGCGCATCGCCGAGCTGCTGGCCTCTCCCACGCCGCATCTCTGCGGCGCGGCGGCGCTCTTCGCACTGGCCGCCGGGGCCGACAGCGGCGATATGACGGCACCCGACACCGACACCGACGGGGAGGAGGTGCCCGAACTCTTCGTCGAGCAGGGGCGCTGGGGCTACCGCACGCCGCGGCGCATCGTCATTCCGGCACTCTACGACTGCGGTTTCGACTTCACGGAGGGGCTCGCGGCCGTGCTGCTGGGCGACGTCTGGCACTACATCGACACGGCGGGGCGTACGGTCATCAGCTGCCCGGGGTGCGAGGCCGTCAAGCCCTTCCGCGGCGGACGCGCGCAGATCGTCCGCGACGGACGCCGCCGGCAGATCGACCGCACGGGGACGGAGTTTGATATTTAGCGGCAAATCGCTATATTTGCATCTGCCAAACAAACCACACCCAAATCACGCCCATGTATCCTTACCGAAAATTAACCCCCGAAGAGATTGCCGCCGTCGAGGCCCTCGGCACCACCGCCGAGGAGTGGTCGCAGATCGACGTCCCGGCCGACTTCACCCCCTCGCAGCTCGTCGCGAGCCGCCTGGAGGGACACATAGCGCTCGCCTCCGGCGCCCGCATCATCAATTCGCGCGTCCGCAACTACCGCATCGGCGAGAACTCGCTTGTCCAGAGCGTCACGGCCCTCGAGTGCCGTCACCGCAGCGCCTTCGGTAACGGCGTCGGCGTCGCGACGATGAACGAATGCGGCGGCCGCACGGTGAAGATCTACGACACGATGTCGGCACAGATCGCCTACGTGATGGCCGTCTACCGCCACCGCCCCGAGACCATTGCGGCGCTCGAGGCGATGATCGACCGACTGACCGAGGCCCGCTCGTCCGAGACGGGCGAGGTGGGCCGCAACTGCCGCCTCACGGGCGCCCGCTTCATCCGCGAGGTGCGCATCGGCGACAACGTCGAAGTCGACGGCGCCTCGGCGCTCGTGAACGGCACACTCCGCGACGGCGTGCACGTCGGCGTCGACGTCAAGGCCTACGACTTCATCGTCGCCGAGGGCGCCCGCATCGACAACGGCACGACGCTCGAACGCTGCTTCGTCGGCGAGAGCTGCATCATGGACAAGGGCTTCACGGCCGCCGAGTCGCTCTTCTTCGCCAACTCGCACTGCGAGAACGGCGAGGCCGCGGCGATCTTCGCCGGCCCCTACACCGTCTCGCACCACAAGTCGTCGCTGCTCATCGCCGGCATGTTCTCGTTCTTCAACGCCGGCAGCGGCTCGAACCAGAGCAACCACCTCTTCAAGAGCGGCGCCGTGCACCAGTCCGTGCACCTGCGCGGCTGCAAGTTCGCCTCGAGCGCCTACATCATGTCGCCGGCGCTCGAAGGGGCCTTCACGATGGTCATGGGACACCACTCCTACCACCACGACACCTCGATCTTCCCCTACTCCTACCTCATCGAGAAGGAGGGGCGCTCGGTGCTCATGCCGGGCGCGAACCTCCCGAGCTACGGCGCCGTGCGCGACATCGAGAAGTGGCCGGCCCGCGACCGCCGCAAGGTCCGGCGCGACGTCATCAACTTCGAGGAGTACAACCCCTACGTCGCGGGAGCGATGCTCCGGGCCGTGGACATGCTCCACCGGCTCGAGGAGCAGGACCCCGACGCCCCGGTCTACACCTACAACAAGGTGCAGATCCGCGCCGCCGCCCTGCAGCGGGGCCTCAAGCTCTACAACCGGGCGATCGTCGCAGCGCTGGGCGCCCTGCTCGACAAGGGCGAGTCGTCGGCCCGCTACAACGGCGCGGGCCGCTGGATCGACATCGCCGGGCAGTACATCACGCACCGCGCAGCCGAGGAGATTCTCGCGGCCGTGGACCGCGGCGAGCTGGCATCGCTCGAGGCCGTCGACAACGCCTTCCGCGTCTTCTTCGTCCACTACGACGACTACGCCCACAGCTGGGCCGAACAGACCTACGCCGCGCTGCTGGGCCGCACGCCGACGGTCGAGGAGCTCAACGGCGCCATCGAGGCGGGCCGCAACGCCCACGCCGCCATGCGCGCCATGACCGACGCCGACCGCGACCGCGACTGCTCGCTCGACATGGCCGTCAGCTACGGCCTGGACTGCGACACCGAGGCACAGCGCCGCGACGACTACTACGCCGTGCGCGGACTCAAACGATAGGACCCGACCATGTACACGCAGAGCATCACGCGCAACCACCGCACGGCCTTCATCCTGCTGATCGACGGCTCGGGCTCGATGACCGAGGAGCTGCGCTTCCGCGGCCGGACAATGAGCAAGGCCGAGGCGGTCGCCGCCATCACCAACGACCTGCTCTTCGAGCTGATCGAGCGGGCGCGGCGCGACGACGGCGTGCGCGACTACTACGACATCGCCGTACTGGGCTACTCGGGCAACGACGAGGTGAAGTCGCTGCTGCCGGGGCGCAGGGAGCTGCTCTCCGTCACGCAGCTGGCGGCACTTGACGTCCCCGTGCGGCGGGAGCTCGTCGAGCACCGTCTGCCCGACGGCGGCATCGCCCTGCGGGAGATTCCCTCGCCGGCGTGGGTCGCACCCCGGGCTGCCGGACAGACCCCGATGGGCGAGGCGCTGCGCCGGGCCCGCGACCTGGCGGCCGCCTGGGTCGCCCGGCCCGAAAACGGCGGGAGCTTCCCGCCCGTGGTCTTCAACATCACCGACGGAGAAGCCACCGACTGCGACGACGACGAACTGCGCGCCCTGGCCGGGCAGATCCGCTCGCTGCAGACGGCCGACGGCCACGTGCTGCTCATCAACATCCACATCGCCGCAGGCGACGACCCGCGCGCGATCTTCTTCCCCTCGCGCGAAGAGGCCGACTACCCGAACCGCTACGCAGCGCTGCTCTACGACTGTTCGAGCGAGATGCCCGCCATCTTCGAGGAGGCGATCCGCGAGGCGAAGGGCCCCGCGGCCCTGCCGCCCTTCCGCGGCATGAGCTACAACGCCTCGGCCGCGGAGCTGGTCGCCATGCTCAACATCGGGTCCGTCAGCGTCAAAACCGAATAGCGATGAACCCGACCATACAGACCTTTCTGCGGGCGCTGCAGACGCCCGACACGAGCCTGAGAAGCCTCACCGCGGCGCGTGCGGCAACCGACGCCGCGGGGCTGCCGCGCCTGCAGCGGAGCACGCGCTTTGCCGAGGCCGAGATCGCGTGGCGGAACGGGCAATGGCTGCTCTCGATGCCGCTGACCTCGGCAGCCCTGCCCCGCATCGAACGCACCGTCTCACGGCTGCGGCGGCTCAACACGCCGTGGGCGGGCGAATACCGCATCCTGCCGGGCGAGCTGCGCTGGGAGGATGCCGCCGGGACAACGCGGAGCACGGACCTCGTGATGGAGGCGCTGCCCGCAGGGGGTCCCTTCGAGCAGGCGCTGCTCACGGAGGAGAAACAAACGCTGCTTGCAGCCCTCGATACACTCGAACGCGCCCTCGACGAGCTGCATCTGCGCCACAACAACCTCAAGGCGTCGAATCTGCGCTGGTCGGCGGGCCGCCTCGTGCCGCTGCGCTGGCACGACGCCACGTTCGACACGCCGGGCGAGGCGGATGCCGCGGCCTTCGAGGCGCTGCGCCGCCGCATCGAAGCGGGCGACGACGTCCGGTTGCAGCTCCACGACACGACGGCCGGCTATGCCCCCGTACCGCGCCTTTCGGGCCATCTGCACGCCGGGCACCTCTTCGAGGGGCTCGCCTGCGTCGAGGACGAGGCGGGCTTCGGCTACGTCGACGCCGACAACCGGCCGGTCATTGCGGCACAATACCTCTGGGCGGGCGACTTCCACGAGGGGCGCGCCGAGGTGGAGACCCCGACGGGCATGGGGCTCATCGACCGCCGGGGCGCCTACGTGATTCCGCCCCGATACGAGATCGTGGAGTACGATCCCGCCACGAGCGTCTCCCGCGTAAGGCAGAACGGCCGCTGGGCGCTGTTCGACTACCTCGGACGCCGCCTCACCCCCTTCGGACCGCATCCGGACGAAGAGTAGAAACGACAACAACAAACAAAAAAACGATAACGATCCATGGAAACGGAAAACGTAAAGGTACTCATTATCGGCAGCGGCCCCGCGGGGTACACCGCCGCCATCTACACGTCGCGCGCCAACCTGCAGCCGGTCCTCTACGAGGGCATCGAGCCGGGCGGGCAGCTGACGACGACCACCGAGGTCGAGAACTTCCCGGGCTACCCCGACGGCGTGGACGGCAACCAGATGATGGCCGACATGCGGCGTCAGGCCGAGCGCTTCGGCACCGACATCCGCTCGGGCGTCATCACGCAGGCCGACCTCTCGCAGCGCCCCTTCCGCGTCGTCGTCGACGGCACGAAGGAGCTGCGCGCCGAAGCCCTCATCATCGCCACGGGCGCCTCGGCCAAATACCTCGGCCTGCCCTCCGAGACGAAGTTCCGCGGGCAGGGCGTGAGCGCCTGCGCCACGTGCGACGGCTTCTTCTACCGCAAGAAGGACGTGGCGGTCGTGGGCGGCGGCGACACGGCCTGCGAGGAGGCCACCTACCTCGCCTCGCTCTGCCGTCAGGTCTACCTGATCGTCCGCAAGCCCTTCCTCCGGGCCTCGAAGGCGATGCAGCAGCGCGTCTTCAATACGCCGAACATCGAGGTGCTCTTCGAGCACAACACCGTCGAGGTGCTGGGCGACGACTCGGGCGTGACGGGTGCCCTGCTGCGCAAGACCGACGGCACGGAGCGCACGATCGACATTTCGGGCTTCTTCCTGGCCATCGGCCACCATCCCAACACGGAGCTCTTCGCCGGGCAGCTGGAGCTCGACGCCGAGGGGTACATCCGCACCGAGCCGGGCACGTCGAAGACCAACATCGAGGGAGTCTTCGCCGCGGGCGACGTCAAGGACCCCCACTACCGCCAGGCCGTGACGGCCGCCGGCTCGGGCTGCATCGCCGCCCTCGACTGCGAACGCTTCCTGCTGAAATAACCCGACAAGAGACGGAAAAGAGATGAAACGGATTCTGCTGCTTCTCTCCGCCGCCCTGTGCACGACGTCGTGCGTCGTGCAGACCACCTACATCGGCAAGGCCTACCCGGCAACCGACTCACCCGAGCTCTTCTTCAGCTGGGACGACGTCACGCGCGACTACGAGACGATGGGCCGCATCACGGCTGCCCCGCAGTTCTTCGGCACGCTCGAAAAGGCCCAGACGGCCATCGAGAAGCGGGCCCGCGAGAAGGGGGCCGACGCCGTCGTCTTCGAGGGCATCGGCCGCACGGTCTCCGAACCGACCTACACGACGACCGAACGCATCGAGCAGCACGACGACGGCAGCAGCACCCGCACGGCCACGACCCAGCGCAACGTCACGGTCTCGGACCGTCTCGAAGCGACCTTCCTCAAATACCGGTAACAGCCCATGAGCTTCTCGGTCACGATCCTCGGCTGCGCCTCGGCCAAGCCCACCGCCAACCGCCATCCGTCGGCCCAGGCGGTCAACATCCACGAACAGTACTACCTCGTGGATGCGGGCGAAGGTGCGCAGCAGCAGCTCGTCCGCGCGGGGATCAACCCGCTGAAGCTTCGGGCCGTCTTCCTCTCGCACCTGCACGGCGACCACCTCTTCGGGCTCTTTCCGCTCCTCTCGACGCTCGGGCTCTACGGCCGCTGCACGCCGCTGCCGGTCTACGCCCCGGCCCCCTTCGGCGAGCTGCTGGCCTGCCACCTGAAATACCTCGACCGCGACCTGCCCTACACGGTGGAATGGCACGAGGTCGACACCACGCAGCATGCGCTGCTCATGGAGAACCGCACGCTGGAGGTGTGGAGCATCCCGCTGCGCCACCGCGTGCCGTGCGCCGGGGTCCTCTTCCGCGAAAAGGAGCCGCCGCTCAACGTCGACAAGTTCAAGATCGTGAAATACGGCCTTTCGATCGCGCAGATCGCCGCGGCGAAGCGCGGCGAGGCGGTAACGCTCGCGAACGGGGAGACGCTGCCCAACGAAGAGCTCACCTACCGCCCCTACCGGCCGCGGGCCTACGCCTACCTTTCGGACACGAACTTCTCGGCCAGGGCCGCGGAGCTGTGCCGGGGCGTCGACCTGATGTACCACGAGGCGACCTACGCCGCCGCCGAGCAGCGCTCGGCCCGCGAACGGGGCCACTCGACGTCGGTCGATGCGGCGAAAGCCGCGCTGAAGGCCGGCGCCGGACGGCTCGTGATCGGGCACTACTCGTCGCGCTACAAGGACGAGCAGGTACTCGTCGACGAGGCCCGGGCGCTCTTTCCGGAGACCTACCCCGCCACCGAGGGGCACACCTTCACCATAGAGAAACAACGATGACACGGGCCGAACTGCAACTCGTCCGCTCGCTGGCCGACAAGCGCGGCCGCACCGAGAGCGGGCTCTTCGTCGCCGAGGGGGCGAAGCTCATCTCGGAACTGCGCGCCTCGCACCTGCGCGTGCGGCGCATCTACGCCCTCGAGGGAATCTTCGAGGGCCCCGACGTCGAGACCGTCACGCCGCACGAGATGGAGCGGCTGTCGCTGCTCAAGACACCGGGCAACTCGCTGGCGCTGATTGAGATCCCCCGCTACCGCCTTGCCGATGCCGCACCGGAGCGGCAGCTGGTCCTCGCGCTCGACGAGGTGCAGAACCCCGGCAACCTGGGGACGATCATCCGCCTGGCCGACTGGTTCGGCATCCGCGACATCGTCTGCTCGGAAAACTCGGCCGACTGCTTCAATCCGAAGGTCGTGCAGGCGACCATGGGGGCGATCCTGCGCGTAAGGGTTCACTACACCGACCTTGCGGCATGGCTCGCCACAGCCGCCACGCGCGCCGTACCCGTCTACGGCACCTTCCTCGAGGGGGAGAACATCTACACGGCCGACCTCTCGGCCGCGGGCATCGTCGTGATGGGCAACGAGGGGCGCGGCGTCTCCGAAGCCGCGGCGCAAAGCGTCACGCGCAAGCTCCTGATCCCGCCCTACCCGGCCGACCGCCGCACCACCGAGTCGCTCAACGTCGCCATGGCCACGGGCATCGTCTGCGCGGAGTTCCGGCGGCGGCTCCACACCCCGCAGCCGGGCGGTACCCGCAAGGGCTGACAATCCCGCACAGGGAAAAGGCTCGCCCCCGGACGACACCAAAACAACGGGCGTCACCCAAGATAATCAGGCGACCCCAAAACAACCGGACGGCACCCGGGACAACGGCGGTATTCAAGGCAATCGGACGGCGTCCGAAAGCCGGCCGCACCGCTCCACCAACGGTTCCCCACCGACCGACAGATGGTCCCTTTCGCACAGCCGACAGCCCCGAACAGCCGGCAGGTGGCCCTCACCGCACAGCCGACAGCCTCCTGCCGACCCCGGCAGAGGGGCTCCGGAGAGCCGTCCGCAGGCGCTGACGGCAGCCAAAGCGTCATTTTTCATCAGAATTTGCGGCAGAGCGTGCCACGTATCTGAATATTTTATACTTTTGTGAGTTGAAACACAACGATCCATGTCAGAACAGAGACTCAAGATAGGCATCACGCAGGGTGATCCGAACGGCATCGGCTGGGAGGTCATCCTCAAGGCGTTGGCCGATCCGCGCATGACGGAGATGTTCACCCCCGTCGTCTACGGCTCGCCCGTCGCCGCAGCCTTCTACCGCCATACGCTCCGCGACACCGAACCCGTCACCCTGAACGCCGTCGTCTCGGCCCACGAGGCACGGCGCGGCAAGGTCAATCTGGTCGCCGCAGGCGATGCGGGCACCCCCGTGCCGGGGCAGCCGACTCCCGAGGCCGGCCGCGCCGCCGTCGAGGCGCTGCGCGCCGCGGCCCGCGACCTGAAGGAGGGGCTGCTCGACGCCGTCGTCACGGCCCCCTTCGACAAGGAGACGGTCCAGAGCGACGACTTCCGCTTCACGGGCCACACGGAGTTCTTCGGCGCCGAATTCGGCGGCGAGCCGATGATGATCATGTGCAGCGACATCCTCCGCGTGGGGCTCGTCACAAAGCACATCCCCGTCTCGGAGATCAGCCGCAGCATCACGCGCGAGAAGATCGTCGCGGACCTGCTGACCCTGCGCCGCTCGCTCGTCGAGGACTTCGGGGTGGTCGAGCCCCGCATCGCCGTCATGGCGCTCAACCCCCACGCCGGGGACGGCGGGCTGTTGGGCCGCGAGGAGGAGGAGATCATCCGCCCGGCCATCGTCGAGGCCTTCTCGAAAGGAGTGCTGGCCTTCGGGCCCTTTGCGGCCGACGGGCTCTTCGCCGGCGGCGGCTACACGCGCTACGACGGCATCCTGGCCATGTACCACGACCAGGGGCTGGCGCCGTTCAAGAGCCTCTCGCCCGACGGCGTGAACTTCACGGCCGGGCTGCCGGTCGTGCGGACCTCGCCCGACCACGGCACGGCGTTCGACATTGCGGGACAGGACCGCGCCGACGCACAGTCGATGCGCAACGCCCTCTATGCCGCGATCGACATCGTGCAGCGGCGCCGCGCATGGGCCGAATGGACGAGCAACCCGCTGCCGCGCGCCGAGCGCGAGAAGTCGAGCCGCGACGTCTCCGTCAAGGAGCTGCCGCACACCGAAAAGGAGGCGTAACGAAGAACAAGGAAAAACCGGGCAAACCGGAGGCGTATTCCGTCTCGTAATTGTGGAAGCGCCGAAGGCCCCGAAAACTTAACTAACAACTTTTTATGATTAAAATCACTTTTCCCGACGGCTCCGTCAAGGAGTTTGAAAAAGGGACGACAGCGTACCGGATCGCGGAGAGCATCAGCCCTCGTTTAGCTGCTGACTCGCTGGCTGCTTCGGTAAACGGCGCAACCGTCGACATGATGCGCCCGATCGAGGAGGATGCTTCGGTCAAATTCTACAAATGGGACGACGAGGAGGGCAAGCACGCCTTCTGGCACACGTCGTCGCACCTGCTGGCCGAGGCGCTCGAAGCGCTCTACCCGGGCATCAAGTTCGGCATCGGCCCGGCCATCGAGAACGGCTTCTACTATGACGTCGACTCGCCCGTGCCCATCACGGAGGCCGACCTGCCGAAGATCGAGCAGAAGATGCAGGAGCTTGCCCGCAACAAGGAGCCGCTCGTGCGCCGCGAGGTGCCGAAGGCCGAGGCGCTGGCCACCTTCACCGAGAAGGGCGACCAGTACAAGGTCGAGCTGATCACGGACCTGGCCGACGGCACGATTTCGTTCTACACCAACGGTGCGTTCACGGACCTCTGCCGCGGACCGCACATTCCCAATACGGGCTACATCAAGGCCGTGAAGCTGACGTCGGTGGCCGGAGCCTACTGGCGGGGCAACGAGAAGAACAAGATGCTCACGCGCATCTACGGCATCTCGTTCCCCAAGAAGTCGATGCTCGACGAGTACCTCCAGATGATGGAGGAGGCCAAGAAGCGCGACCACCGCAAGCTGGGCAAGGACCTCGAGCTGTTCACCTTCTCGCAGCGCGTGGGCCCCGGACTGCCGCTCTGGCTGCCGAAGGGTGCCGCCCTGCGCGACCGGCTCGAGCAGTTCCTGCGCAACGTGCAGAAGGAGTACGGCTACCAGCAGGTCATCACCCCGCACATCGGCAACAAGGAGCTCTACGTCACCTCGGGCCACTACGCCAAGTACGGCAAGGACTCGTTCCAGCCGATCCACACCCCGATCGAGGGCGAGGAGTACCTGCTCAAGCCGATGAACTGCCCGCACCACTGCGAGATCTACCGCTCGAAGCCCCGTTCGTACAAGGAGCTGCCGGTGCGTCTGGCCGAGTTCGGCACGGTCTACCGCTACGAGCAGTCGGGCGAGCTCCACGGACTGACGCGCGTGCGCGGCTTCACGCAGGACGATGCCCACATCTTTGTGCGTCCGGACCAGCTGCTCGAGGAGTTCGAGCGCGTGATCGACATCGTGCTCTACATCTTCAAGACGCTGAAGTTCGACAGCTACACGGCACAGATTTCGCTGCGTGACCCCAACAACAGGGAGAAGTACATCGGCTCGGACGAGAACTGGGAGAAGGCCGAGTCGGCGATCATGCAGGCCGCCAAGGAGAAGGGCCTCACGACCGTCGTCGAGTACGGCGAGGCAGCCTTCTACGGCCCGAAGCTGGACTTCATGGTCAAGGACGCCATCGGCCGCAAGTGGCAGCTGGGCACCATCCAGGTGGACTACAACCTGCCCGAGCGCTTCGACCTCACCTACAAGGGTGCCGACGACAAGCTCCACCGCCCGATCATGATCCACCGCGCGCCGTTCGGCTCGATGGAGCGCTTCGTGGCCGTGCTGCTCGAGCACACGGGAGGCAAGTTCCCGCTGTGGCTCTCGCCCCAGCAGGTCGTCGTGCTCCCCATCTCGGAGAAGTTCAACGACTACGCCCACAAGGTGTCGGACTACCTCAACGGCTTCGACGTGCGCAGCGAGGTGGATGACCGCAACGAGAAGATCGGCCGCAAGATCCGCGACAACGAGCTCAAGCGCATCCCCTACCTGCTGATCGTCGGCGAGAAGGAGGAGGCCGAGAACCTCGTGTCGGTCCGCGCACAGGGCGAGGGCGACAAGGGCCAGATGACGACGGAGGCCTTCCGCGACCTGATCCTCGGACTGGTCAAGCAGGAGGTCGAGGCCAACCGGCTGAAGGGTCCCGCAAGCAGGTAACCAACCACATGCCGCCACCGAAGGGAGCCTCTTCGTCCGCGAAGAGGCTCCGGCGGATGGCGGAAAGGCAAAGAAAAAATAATAACCACTTAACACACAACAACTATCGCAGCACCGAAACCATTCCCGCCGAGGCCGTTCAACCCCGGGAATAACCGGCCGAAACCCGCAGCCGGCACCAACAACCGCACAGGCCACCGGCCGCCCGAAAAGGAGAACCCGCACCGCATCAACGAGCAGATCACGGCTCCCGAGGTGCGCGTCGTGGGCGACAACATCCCCGAGACGAAGGTCATGCCGATCCGCGAGGCCCTGCGTCTGGCCGACGAAATGGAGCTCGACCTGGTCGAGATCTCGCCGAAGGCCGATCCGCCCGTCTGCCGCATCATCGACTACCAGAAGTTCCTCTATCAGCAGAAGAAGAAGGCCAAGGAGCTGAAGGCCAACCAGGCGAAGGTCACCGTGAAGGAGATCCGTTTCGGACCCCAGACCGACGACCACGACTACAACTTCAAGCTCAAGCACGCCATGAACTTCCTGAAGGAGGGGTCGAAGGTCAAGGCCTACGTCTTCTTCCGCGGACGTTCGATCGTCTTCAAGGAGCAGGGCGAAATCCTGCTGCTGCGCTTCGCCACCGATCTGGAGGAGGTTGCCAAAGTGGAGATGATGCCCAAGCTCGAAGGCAAGAAGATGAACATGATGCTCGCGCCCAAGAGCAAGAAATAGGCGCGTTGCAGGAGAGGAGGGGCCCGCAGTCGGATGCGCCGCAGGTCTCCGACCGACCCGCTCCCGCAGCCGACAGAGAGAAGCCGAACGGCAACCGTTGGATGGATCACACCATCCGGCGGTTGCCGTTTGCGTGCGGGCCCCGACCGATACCGGACGGACACGAACGGACGCGGACGAAGCGCAGCACCGAACCGAGCCGAACCGCACCGAATAACGCCGGACAACGCCAGTTAACGCCGCACCGCACCGAATAACGCCGGACAACGGGGCAGGGCCATCCGGACGAAAACCCGAAGATTCGCGGCCCGGGGCTGGAAAATCTCTCCGTTTTTTCATACCTTTGCGAAGATGATCTCCACGGACGACATATTCCGTCTGCAGGCAGGCGACGAGGCGGCCTTCGGGGTTGCGGCGCTGGAGCTGTTCCGCTACCAGGCCACGGCCTGCCCGCCCTACCGCGATTACCTGCGCCTCATCGGCGTGCAGCCCGATGCGGTCCGCACGCTGCGGGACATCCCGTTCCTGCCCATCGCGCTCTTCAAGAGCCACGACGTCTACTGCTGCGGCGACACGCCCCCCGAGGCGGTCTTCACGTCGAGCGCCACGACGGGCATGACCTCGTCGCGCCATCCGATGCGCTCGCTGGCGCTCTACGAGCAGGCCTTCCGCGGCGCCTTCCGCACCTTCTACGGCGACCCGGCCCGCTGGAGCCTCTATGCCCTGCTGCCCAACTACCTGCGGCGCAAGGGGTCGTCGCTCGTCTACATGGCCGACCGGCTGATTGCCGACTGCGGCTCGGGCGGCTTCTACCTGGACGACTACGACGCCCTGCTGCGCGACATGGCACGCGACCCGAAGCCCAAAATCCTGCTGGGCGTGAGCTATGCGCTCTGGGACCTGGCCGAGCGCTACGCCCCGAAGCTGCGCGACACGGTCGTCATGGAGACCGGCGGCATGAAGGGCTACCGCGAGGAGCTGCCCAAGGCGGCCTTCCACAAGATTCTCTGCGACGCCTTCGGCGTTGCGCAAATACACTCCGAATACGGCATGGCGGAGCTCACGTCGCAGGCCTACTCCGCGGGCGGCAACCGCTTCCGCTGTCCGGCCTGGATGCGGGTCGTGGCCCGCGACATCAACGATCCGTTCGACCTGCTGCCGCCCGGTGCGCGCGGCGGGCTGAACATCATCGACCTGGCCAACGTCTACTCCTGCGCCTTCATCCAGACGCAGGATGCCGGCATCGTCGCTCCGGACGGCTCATTCGTCGTCGAGGGGCGCATCGACCATGCCGAAATCCGGGGTTGCAACCTGCTGGTACAATGAACATGAAAACCGTCGCTTTCGTCCCGATCCGCCTCAACAGCCAGCGCGTCGCGGGCAAGAACCTCCGGCTGTTGAGCGGCGAACCGCTGATGTGCCACATCCTGCGGACGCTCTGCCGCGTGCCGGAGATCGACCAGGTCTACGTCTTCTGCAGCGACGAGTCGATCCGCCCGCTGCTGCCCGAGGGGGTGCGCTTCCTGCGCCGCGACGCCTCGCTCGACCGCGACGAGACGCTCGGACGCGAGATCTACGACGCCTTCACGCGCGAGGTCGACGCCGACCTCTACGTGCTGGCCCACGCCACGTCGCCCTTCATCCGCGCGGCGACGATCTCCGACGCCCTCGGGCGGGTTCGCTCGGGCGAGTACGACTCGGCCTTCAGCGCCGAGTGCATCCGCACCTTCGCCTGGTACGGGGGGCGGCCGCTCAACTACTCGCTCGACGCCATACCGCGCACGCAGACCATCGAACCGGTCTACATCGAGACCAGCGCCTTCTTCATCTTCCCGCGCGAGTTGTGGTGCGGCCGCGGCCGCCGCATCGGCGACCGTCCGTGGATGGCCGTCGTGGACCGCATCGAGGGACTGGACATCGACTACCCCGAGGATTTCGCCATGGCCGAGATCATCGCCGCCGGGCAGAAGCTCCCCCGCTGATCCCCGCCGGGGAGGGGGGGGGCAAGCCGCAAATTCAGGAACCGGCGCCACCAGGACAGAAATCCGCCGCTCCGGCAAGCGGCTCCGCACCGCCCACATACGACAAGACGGACCGACCCGCAGGGGTCGGTCCGTCCGTTTTTTCTCCCGGGCACGGCAGGTCAGGGCTCCAGCTCCTCGGCGCCGCGCTCGTAGGCGTCGATGAGCGACCCGTGCGTGCGGTTGATGATCCGCGCGCCGAGCGAGACGGCGTAGTCGCGCAGCACCTCGTGGCCGCGGAACAGCTCGGCCACCTCGGCCAGGTAAGAGGCCATCGTGTAGGGCACGGGCGGCACCTTCTGGAAAATGGGCTGCGGTGCGGCCGGGGCACCGGTATCGTAGTAGTGGCGGTCGAGGCGGCAGAGACGGTTCCGTTCGTCGACGCAGAGCCCGTCGAGCAGCGTATGGTCGACGCCGTACAGCTCGAGCGTCCGGTAGCCCAGCAGCAGGGCAATGTATTCGCACACCTGCACCACCGTGCCGAAATTGGCGCTGCCCAGCCCGTGGCGGTAGAGCCAGAACTCCAGGCGCCGGAAGCCGCGGTAGCACTGTGTATGGAACGGGATGATGCGGATCCGCGGATTGGGCAGCGCGGCGCGGTAGTCGAACCGCTCGGGGTTGTAATACTGCACGTAGAGGTGCATGGGCCACGTCACCTTGCGGTCGAGCGTGCGGTAGAGTTCCGCCACGCGCTCGCGGTAGGCGCTGTCGCGGAAAAACATCGGGTCCGAAAGGACATAATAAGCCGGGCGGACGGTCTCGAAACGCTCGTCGAGGGCAAAGTAGTTCACCGCCATGAAGTCGTGCGTCTCGTACTCGCGCCGCGCGATGAGCCGCGGCAGGTCGTCGGCCAGCGAGGGACCGTTGCCGAGGATCACAACCCCCGGTTTGGGTTTCCCGACCGTCCCGGCGCGCCCGACGTAGTTGCGGAAGTTCTCCTTGACGGCCATCACGGCGAAGTAGAGCGCCGTGTCGAACGTGTCGCGGATCAGACGGATGGCTTTTTCGGAGAGGGTCATGGCATGCCGGCTTTTGATTTGCAAATGTAGCAAAAGATCGGTATCTTCGCAATAAATCAGCATACGCAGGCATGGCTTCTCCCACCATTTCGGTCATCATCCCCCTCTACAACAAGGAGCGCGAAATCGAAGGCACCATCCGCTCGGTGCTCGCGCAGCGGTTGCAGCCGCTGGAGATCGTCGTCGTGGACGACGGATCGACCGACCACAGTGCCGCACTCGTCGAGGCGATCCCCTCGCCGCTCATCCGCCTCGTCCGGCAGCCCAACGCCGGGGAGTGCGCGGCCCGCAACCGGGCCATCGCCGAGTCGCGGGGCGAGCTCCTCGCGCTGCTCGACGCCGACGACGAGTGGGAGGAGGGCTTTCTCGAGGAGGTGGCGGCACTCTACCGCGAATTTCCCGGCTGCGGCATCTACTCCACGGCTTTTCGCGTCGTGAGCCACGACGGCATCTTCCCCGCGCCGACCCCGACGCGGCGGGGCATCGTCGACAACTTCTTCCGCGACTCGGCGCACCGCTACGTCTCGATCCCCTCGGCCAGCGCCATTCCCCGCGAGGTCATCGACCGCGTGGGCGGCTTCCCCGACGGGATGAAGATGGGCGGCGACCTCTACATGTGGATCAAGATCGCCCGCCGCTATCCGGTCTGCTTCTCGCCGCAGCCCCTGTGCCGCTACTCGAAGGTGGCGTCGAACCGCTCGGCCTCGACCTATACGCCCGAGCGCACCGTCTACTCGTTCGAGGAGCTCTATGACCCCGCGGCCCCCGACGACGAGCGGGAGTTCATCGCCCGCGCGGCACTGGGCAAGGCGCTGGTCCTCTCGGCCAAGGGCGGCACCGAGGAGGCCGCACGCGCCATCCGGACCTTCTCCTTCACGAAGGTCTACCGCCGCACGCTTTGGAAGGCCCGCGTCATCAACGCCCTGCCGGTGCGGTGGCGCGGCCCGCTGCTCGACCTCTACAACGCCCTGGCGTGGCGCATCGCCCGCAAGGGACTTTAGAGAAGGTGAAAAGTGAAAGGTGAAAAGTAAAAAGTGAGGGGGCGTATGGCGGAGCGGCCCTGCAAAGCATCCGACACCTCATCCGACGATCACCCGGCCAGTATTCTGTACCCTGTCCGACAGTCCCCCGACCGGCATCCGGCAACACCTCTGCCGCTCACCGCACCGCACAAAAAAGGGAGCCTCGCACAAAAAAAGGGAATCTCCGCACAAAAAAAAAGGGAGCCTCCGGATTGAATCCGGAGGCTCCCTTCCTTTTCGCTGCGACAGGCGCCGAGGCGTCCGGCCGCATGGATCAGTTCTTGAAGGTCAGGCCCTTGTCGTCGGCGTCGATCGAGATCGGCTTCGAGCGGTCGACCTCGCCGGCCAGAATCCGCTTCGAGAGGTCGTTGACGACGTAGCGCTGGATGGTCCGCTTGACGGGTCGTGCACCGTAGAGCGGGTCGTACCCGGCATTGGCGATCCACTTGCGCGCCGCATCGGTATACTCGAGCCGGATGCCGTTCTCCTCGAGCATCTTGCGGACGATGCCCAGCTGGATGTCGACGATGCGCTCGATGTCGCGACGCGTCAGCGGCTCGAACATCACGATCTCGTCGATACGGTTCAGGAACTCGGGCTTGAGCTGCTGCTTCAGCAGGTCGATCACCTCCCGGCGCGTCTTCTCGATCACCTCCGGGGCGAGCTTCTTGCCGTCGAAAGCCTCGGAGAAGTTCTCCTGGATGATCTGCGAACCCATGTTCGAGGTCATGATGATGATCGTGTTGCGGAAGTCCACCGTGCGGCCCTTGTTGTCGGTCAGCCGGCCGTCATCGAGCACCTGCAGCAGGATGTTGAAGACGTCGGGGTGTGCCTTCTCGATCTCGTCGAGCAGCACGACCGAATAGGGCTTGCGGCGCACGGCTTCGGTCAGCTGGCCGCCCTCGTCGTAACCGACGTATCCGGGAGGCGCTCCGACCAGACGCGAAACGCTGTGCCGCTCCTGGTATTCGCTCATGTCGATACGCGTCATCATCGAGTCGTCGTTGAACAGGAACTCCGCCAGGGCCTTTGCCAGCTCGGTCTTGCCGACACCCGTCGTGCCGAGGAAGATGAACGAACCGATCGGCTTGCGCGGGTCGTTCAGTCCGGCACGCGACCGGCGCACGGCATCCGAAATGGCGGCGATGGCCTGCTCCTGTCCGACGACCCGCTTGTGCAGCTCGTCCTCCATGTGGAGCAGCTTCTCGCGCTCCGAAGCCAGCATCCGCGTCACGGGAATGCCCGTCCAGCGCGACACGACCTCGGCGATGTCCTGCGAGTCGACCTCCTCCTTGATCATCGAGCCGTTGGCCGATGCGAGGCGGAACTCCTCCTGGAAGGCCGCGATCTCCTTCTCGGCCTCCTGGATCTTGCCGTAGCGGATCTCGGCCACCTTGCCGTAGTCGCCCTGACGTTCGGCCTGCTGGGCCTCGATCTTGAGCTGCTCGATGCGGTCCTTGTTGGCCTGAATCTTCTTCAGCAGGTCGCGCTGACCCTGCCACTTGGCCCGCATGCCGGCATCCTTGGCCTTGAGCTCCTCGATCTCCTTCGTGAGCTGCTCGACACGCTCCTCGTCCTTCTCGCGGCGGATCGCCTCGCGCTCGATCTCAAGCTGACGCACCTTCCGGTCGAGCGAGTCGATCTCGTCGGGCACGGAGTTCATCTCCAGCCGGAGCCGCGAGGCGGCCTCGTCGATCAGGTCGATCGCCTTGTCGGGCAGGAACCGCGAGGTGATGTACCGCGTCGAGAGGTCCACGGCGGCGATGATCGCCTCGTCCTTGATCCGCACCTGGTGGTGGTTCTCGTAGCGCTCCTTCAGACCGCGCAGGATCGAAATGGCATCCTCGCGCGACGGCTCGTCGACCATAACCTTCTGGAAACGGCGTTCGAGGGCCTTGTCCTGCTCGAAGTACTTCTGGAACTCGTCGAGCGTCGTGGCGCCGATCGTCCGCAGTTCACCGCGCGCAAGGGCCGGCTTGAGGATGTTGGCCGCATCCATCGCGCCGGACGACTTGCCCGCACCGACCAGCGTGTGAATCTCGTCGATGAAGAGCAGAATCTCGCCCTCGCTGCGGACGACCTCCTGCACGACGGCCTTCAGCCGTTCCTCGAACTCGCCCTGGTACTTGGCACCCGCAATCAGGGCACCCATGTCGAGCGAGTAGATCACCTTCGACTTCAGGTTCTCGGGCACGTCGCCGTCGATGATACGGCGGGCGATGCCCTCGGCGATCGCCGTCTTGCCGACACCGGCCTCACCGACGAGAATCGGGTTGTTCTTCGTGCGTCGCGAAAGGATCTGCAGCACACGGCGGATCTCCTCGTCACGGCCGATCACCGGATCGAGCTTGCCCGACCGGGCCTGTTCGTTGAGGTTGATGGCGTACTTGCCCAGCGCGTCGAACTCCTGCGAGGCGGTCTGCGAATCGACCGTCGCACCCTGGCGGAAGGTCCGGATCGCCTCGACGAGCTCCTTCTCGGAGGCGCCGTGGCGCTTGAGCAGATCGGCCGCCTGCCCGCGTTCGGCCACGAGGGCCAGCAGCAGGTGCTCGACCGACGCATACTTGTCGCCGAAGGTCTTGGTGAAGTCGACGGCGCGCTGGATCAGGCGCGAGCTCTCCTGTGCGAAGAACTGCTCGCCGTTGCCGCCCTCGACGCGGGGCAGCTGGCCGACGGCGCGCTGCACCTCGTCGCGCAGGCCGCGGACGTTGACGCCGACACGCCCCAACAGGAAGGTCGAGAGCGAATCGTCATCGCGGATCAGCACGCTCAAAATGTGGAGCGGTTCGACAGACTGCTGTCCGCGCTCCCGCGCAAGGGTCAGCGCTGCCTGCAACGCCTCCTGCGCCTTGATGGTTAATGTGTTGATGTTCATATCCGTGTTGTTTGTCGTTTGTTCGTGTTTCGACTTCAGGTGGAGCAAAAGGCCTGCCACACCTGCAATCCGGACATTTCGACACAAATATATCACATTTTGTCATAAATTGTCACTACACAGCTGACACATCGCGCCAAAAAGGCAGAAAAAAAGGGGAGCCGAAGCTCCCCGTACCCGCTGCGGCACCGCGCCAACGCGCCGTCCGGCACAAACGCCGCGGGCGGCCCGACCCCTGCGGATCGGATCAGTTGCCGCGATAGGTCGAATAACCGTTCGCCGACATGGTGATCGGAATGTGGTAGTGGCCGTCCCCCTCGATGCGGAAGGTCACCTCCACATAGGGATAGATCGAGCGGAGCCCCTGCGCCGCAAAGTAGGGCTCGGTCTCGAAACGCAGCCTGTAGAGGCCGTCGTTCGCACCCGGCACGCCGTGGGGCAGCAGGTCGGCAATCCGGCCGTTGGCATCCGTGCGCCGCTCGGCCACGACGCGCCAGCTGCCGTCGGACTCCTGCGCACAGAGCGTCACCGCCACATCGGGCGCCGGCGCACCCTGCGAGATGTCCAGCATGTGGGTGCTCAACTGAAAGGTGCCGGGCTCGCGGGCCTCCGTCCTTCCGACAAGGAGCAATGCAAGGAGCACAAGGGCTCCGGTCATCACCAGTTTTTTCATGATACGAATCGTTTGAAGGTTCGACAATCGGAGGACCGCACCCCGGCCGGTTCCGTGCGCGCAACGTCCCGGACGGCATCGGTTCTCCGCGCTAAAATAGGCATAAAATCCATACGGGCAACCTCCGGCGACAAAAATCCGCTCCCGATTCGCATTTCCATCCCGCAGCCGCTCCCTTCGCTGCGCGCAACGCCTCTCACGGAATCGACGGCAGCCCGATCCGTCCGATGCAGCCCGCTGCCCCGCTGCGGATTGTCCCGATACTGCCGAATCGTTCCGTCGAAAGGGTCGAAAGTTTGGAGGTGTCGGTCATTTTACACATCTTTGGCTCAACCTCTAACTCCGCCACAATGAAACACACGAAACGATCGACACGCGAAACGTGCTCTCTGTATGCCAGTCTGAAATACCGGTGGGCACGCATCAAACGCCGTTATTACATCTGCATGAAGGAGCCCGTAGCCCTTACGCGACTGCTCTACCGGATGACGTTCGGACACGATCCCGATCTGGAGAGGCCGCAAACCTACAATGAAAAGGTGCTGTGGTTGAAGCTCTTTACGGACACCTCGCTGTGGACGCTGCTGGCCGACAAATACCGCGTGCGGGAGTACGTGCGGCAGCGAATCGGGAGGGGGGGGGAAAGCCTGCTCAACGAGCTGTACGCCGTCTGGGATTCCGCTGCGGAAATCGACCTCGACTCGTTGCGGAACAGCAACGGAGAACGCCCGTCATCCGTCGTGCTCAAGACCAACAACGGCTGCGGCGACGTGCTGATCGTCCATGACATCGACACGGCAAACCTTTCGGCCATCCGCCGGAAGATGCACCGAGCCCTGCACCGCCGGTTCGGACGCAAGACGGCCGAATACCACTACCTCGCCATCCGGCCGTGCATCCTCGCCGAGCGGCTCCTGCCGGGCGACCCGCTCCACGGCGGAGCCCCCGTCGACTACAAGTTCTACTGCTTCGCCGGAGTTCCCCGCTACTGTCTGGTCTGCTATGACCGGAGAGCGGCCGGCGACGTCAAGACGGGCCTCTATGACGCCCGCACATGGGAAGACCTGGGGCATTATGTCACGGGACACTACTACGACCCCGCACAACGCACGTTCCCGCGCCCCCGTTCGCTCAAAAGGATGCTGCGCATTGCCGCCCGGCTCTCGGCAGGGTTCCCGACCGTGCGCGTCGACTTTTACGAGATCGACGGCGCACCGATCTTCGGCGAGATGACCTTCACCTCGGCGGCGGGTCTCGACACGGGTTTCACCGAGGAGTTTCAGCACATCATGGGCCGGCAGGTCGAGCTGCCGGGCGGGAAGGCGCGATAAGGGGCCCAATTCGGTCATATTCCGCTTTTTTCTGTTCATTTTTTCGTTATTCCTGACAAAATGGATATCTTTGCAGCGTCAGAACGATTCCACCACCGGGAACAGGGACACGAACCCGTGTTCCACCGCCCACGCCACCGAAAAGTGACCTGAAAAATACAGGACGGAAAGACGACCGGCATCCTCACCGGGACCTTCGCAGCGACGGGTCCGGCAAGACGCCGCAGCCGACACGACCGGCACCGCGTGGAACCGAAAACGGACCCGGAACAACACGCTCACATGGATCTATCATCTACTCTCCGCGCCTGGCTGAGCCACGAATGGCTCGTTCTGCGCAAAGCCTGCTACCGATACACCAACCGGGAGAAGCTGCTCCGCCTGCGCTACAAGGAGAAATTCGGCAAGGAGCCCGACCTCGAAAACCCGCAAACACTCAACGAAAAGGTCATGTGGCTCATGCTGCATGCCGACGACCGCCGCTGGTCCGAGCTGGCCGACAAGTACCGCGTGCGCGAGTATGTCAAGCAGTGCGGACTGGGACACATGCTCAATGAGCTCTACGCCGTATGGCATTCGGCCGAGGAGATCGACCTCGACGATCCGCGCCTGCCCGAAAGTTTCGTCATGAAGCCCAACAACGGCTACGGCGACATCGTGCTGGTCCGCAACCGGAAGACGGCCAACCGGAAGGCAATCCTGCACAGGATGTCCGACTCGATGCGCCACCGCTTCGGCCGCAAGAGCGGCGAGTGGCACTACCTGGCCATCAAGCCCTGCATCATCGCCGAGCGGCTGCTGCCCGCCGACCCCGCCTTCGGCAGCACGCTGGTCGACTACAAGTTCTACTGCTTCGACGGGAAACCCCGCTACTGCCAGGTCTGCTACGAACGCACAACCCCGAGCCACGCCAAGAAGGAGCTCTACGACGCGCGCACGTGGGAGGACCTCGGGCGCTACGTCCGTCACACGGGCGATGCCCCCGTCCGCCAGCGCATTCCGCGTCCCGAGTCGCTCGACGAGATGCTCAAGGCGGCCGAGCGCCTCTCCGCCGGATTCCGCATGGTGCGCGTGGACTTCTACGAGGTCGAAGGCCGGCCCGTCTTCGGGGAGATGACCTTCACACCAGCCGCCGGCACCAGCATGAACTTCACCGACGAGTTCCAGCACATCCTGGGCGACTGCCTGCCGCTGCCCGAGTGCCGGAGCGCGCAGAAACACGGAAAGGCCGCTTTTCCCTCAATTTTTAACCTGCTGTTTTTAGTTTTTAATTTTGAATTCGGTATCTTTGCGCTACTATGAGTGAATTCATCGTCAGCGCACGAAAATACCGTCCCGCCACGTTCCGTTCGGTCGTCGGGCAGAAGCACATCACTTCGACCCTGCAAAACGCCATCGAACGCGGACAGCTGGCACATGCCTATCTCTTCTGCGGACCCCGCGGCGTGGGAAAGACCACCTGCGCCCGCATCTTCGCCAAGGCGATCAACTGCCTGCATCCGCACGGCGCCGAGGCGTGCAACGAGTGCGAGTCGTGCCGTTCGTTCAACGAGGGACGCTCGCTGAACATCCACGAGCTCGACGCCGCGTCGAACAACTCCGTGGAGGATATCCGCACGCTCATCGAGCAGGTGCGCATCATTCCGCAGGTGGGCCGCTACTCGGTCTTCATCATCGACGAGGTCCACATGCTCTCGGCCGCGGCCTTCAACGCCTTCCTCAAGACGCTCGAAGAGCCCCCCGCACACGCCATCTTCATCCTCGCGACGACCGAGAAACACAAGATCATCCCGACGATCCTCTCGCGCTGCCAGATCTACGACTTCAACCGCATCCGTGTGGAGGATGCCGTCGACTACCTGCGCTACATCGCCTCGCAGGAGGGCATCACGGCCGACGAGGAGTCGCTGAACCTCATCGCACAGAAGGCCGACGGCGGCATGCGCGACGCCCTGTCGATGTTCGACAAGGCCGTCTCGTTCTGCGGCACGTCGCTCGACTACCGCCACGTCGCCCAGACGCTCAACGTGCTGGACTACGACACCTACTTCGGCATCACCGACCGGCTCCTTGCGGGCAACTACGTCGAGGCGCTGGTCGCCTTCGACGAGGTGCTCTCGAAGGGCTTCTCGGGGCAGACCTTCATGGCGGGGCTCAACCGCCACATGCGCGACCTGCTGATGGCCAAGCGTCCCGAGACGCTGCGGCTGATCGAGATGACCGGCACGCTGCTCGAACGATACCGCGCGCAGGCGGAGGCCTGCGAGGTCGGGTTTCTGTTCGGCGCAATCTCGATCCTGACGGAACTCGACGCAAAGATACGGCAATCGTCCAACCAACGGTTGCTCGTCGAGCTGGGCCTGATGAAAATCTCCGGGCTCGGCCAAAAAAAAAATGAGGGTCTGACCTCCTCCGCGGAGTACCCGCTCCCGGAGCTGACGCCACGCCCGGCCGTCCCCGCGACGGCGCCGCAAGGCGCTCCGGCACCCCCCGCAACACCCCGGCCCGCCGCCCCGACGGCAACTCCGCCAACGGCAGGCCCGGCCGCTCCGACGACTGCGGAAGCCGCGAAGGCCCCGTCCGCTCCGGCTGCGGAAGCCGCGTCCCCGGCAGCCCCGACGCAGGAACCGACGGCAGCACAAACAGCGGCCCCTGCAACGGAGCTTTCCGCCGCAGCGACAGGTCCGGCAACGGGAGCTGCGACGGGCGTTGCAACGGGAACAACCGCAACGGGAACGGCCCGGCGGACGGCAACCGCCCGCCGGCCGCTTGTCTCGGGGACGTCGCTTTCGGCGATGATCGCTGCGGCGGGAGCTCCGGAAAGCGACCCGGCCGAAGCCGAAAAGGCCGTCACAGCGGCACCGGTGATCGACCCCGCCAGTGCCGAGAAGCTCGAGGCGGCCCGCGACCGCATTCTGCAGCTCATCCGCGAGCGGCGTCCGCGCTTCGTCGCGGCCTTCGAGCTGATGACCGTTCGCGGCAACACCCTCTCGGTGAGCGTTCCGACAACAGAGCTGCGCGACGAGATACTCCGCAGCCGCACCGCGATGCTGACGCGCATCGCCCGACTGGCCGGCATCGAAGGGGCGCTCGAACTGGAGGTGACCGTCAACGAACAGGTGCGGGCCACGCGCCCGATCCGGCTTGAAGACCGGGTGAAATACCTCACGGAGAAGAATCCGCTCGTGGCGGAGCTCCGCAAGGCCCTCGACCTGGAGGTGGAATAACAACACGAAAAACAACAAGAAGCACATAATGGCAACCAAGAATTTCATCGAAGAACTCGAATGGCGCGGCATGATCCACACGATCATGCCCGGCGCAAAGGAACAGCTCGAAAAGGAGATGACGACGGCCTACCTGGGCATCGACCCCACGGCCGACTCGCTGCACATCGGCCACCTGGTGGGCGTAATGATTCTCAAGCACTTCCAGCTGTGCGGACACCGCCCGCTGGCCCTCGTGGGCGGTGCTACGGGCATGATCGGCGACCCCTCGGGCAAGTCGCAGGAGCGCAACCTGCTCGACGAGGCAACGCTGCGCCACAACCAGGAGGCGATCAAACGGCAGCTGGCCAAGCTGCTCGACTTCGACTCCGACGCCCCGAACGCCGCACGGCTGGTGAACAACTACGACTGGATGAAGGACTTTACGTTCCTGGACTTCATCCGCGACATCGGCAAGTGCATCACGGTCAACTACATGATGGCCAAGGATTCGGTCAAGAAGCGCTTCAACGGCGAGGGCGACGGCATGTCGTTCACGGAGTTCACCTACCAGCTCGTGCAGGGCTACGACTTCCTGCACCTCTACGAGACGATGAACTGCAAGATCCAGCTGGGCGGCGCCGACCAGTGGGGCAACATCACCACCGGCACGGAGCTCATCCGCCGCAAGCTGGGCCCCGAGGCCGAGGCGTTCGCCATCACCTGCCCGCTCATCACGAAGGCCGACGGCACGAAGTTCGGCAAGACCGAGAGCGGCAACGTCTGGCTCGACTCGCGCTACACGTCGCCCTACAAGTTCTACCAGTTCTGGCTCAACGTCAGCGACGAGGATGCCAAGCGCTACATCAAGATCTTCACGCTGCTCGACCGCGAGACGATCGAGGGGCTCATCGCCGAGCACGAGGCGGCGCCGCACCTGCGCATCCTTCAGAAGCGGCTGGCCGAGGAGATCACCACGATGATCCACTCGCGCGAGGAGTACGAGAAGGCCGTCGAGGCGTCGGCCATCCTCTTCGGCGGCGCAACGTCGGAGGCGCTGCGGCGTCTGGACGAGCAGACGCTGCTGCAGGTCTTCGAGGGCGTGCCGCAGTTCCGCATCGCCCGCACCGAACTGGAGGGCGCCGGCGTGCCGTTCGTCGAGCTGTGCGCCGGACTCACGCAGGTCTTCCCCTCGAAGGGCGAGTGCCGCAAGCTGGTGCAGGGCGGCGGCGTGTCGCTCAACAAGGAGAAGGTCTCGGACGCGATGCGCGCGGTGACCGACGCGGAGCTCATCGCCGGCAAGTACCTGCTCGTGCAGCGCGGCAAGAAGAACTACTACCTCGTGATCGCCGAATAGCATGGAGTACCGCATCGTATTGGACAGCATGGAGTTCCGGGCGCTGCACGGCTGTTACGAACTCGAGCGCAAGGTGGGCAACCGCTTCCGGGTCGACCTGGAGCTCACGACCGAGCTGGGCGACGTGGCCGCGGAGGACAGCGTCGAAAAGGCCGTCAACTACCTGGAGGTCTACGGCGTCGTGCGCGAGCAGATGGCCGTCACGCAGCGCACGATCGAGCGTGTGGCCATGAACATCATCGAGGCGCTCTACGACCGCTTCCCCGCCATCCGGCACGTAAAATGCACGGTGGCCAAACTGGCGCCGCCGCTCGGAGGCAAGCTCCGGAGCGTCCGCGTCATCCTCGAGAAATAGACAACGGCGGGCGGATGCCCACAGGGACATCCGCCCGTTTTCACATCAAAACCGAACCATTATGCATCACCACTCGCACACACGCGCCACACTGGGCGGCAAGATGAGCGCCGTGCTGGTCGCCGCGGGCAGCTCCGTGGGGCTGGGCAACATCTGGCGCTTCCCCTACGTCGCCGGCGACAACGGCGGCGGCGCCTTCCTCGTGATCTACATCCTCTGCGTCGTGCTGCTGGGGCTGCCGCTCATGATCGCGGAGTTCACCGTGGGCCGCGCCACGCACCGCAATGCCGTGGGGGCCTATCAGGCGCTCGACCGCCGCTGGAGCTTCCTGGGCTACAACGGCGTCATCGCGGCCTTCCTGATCCTGGGCTTCTACTTCGTGGTCTCGGGCTGGACGGCCGAGTACATGGTCCACTCGCTGACGGGCGACCTCGCCCGCTACACCACCGCCGAGGAGTACAGCAGCGTCTACGAAAACTTCATCCGCAATCCGTGGCGGCCGCTCCTCTACACGTCGCTCTTCGTGCTGGCCACGCACTTCATCATCGAGCTGGGCGTGCAGAAGGGCATTGAACGCTCGGCCAAGCTGCTCATGCCGCTGCTCTTCATCATTCTGATCGCGCTGTCGATCCATTCGCTGCTCATGCCGGGCGGCGGCGAGGGGCTGCGCTTCTTCTTCCGTCCCGACTTCTCGAAGGTCACGCCGCAGACCTTCCTCGTGGCGCTGGGTCAGGCCTTCTTCTCGCTCTCGATCGGCATCGGCACGATGGTCACCTACGCCTCCTACTTCAAGCCGGAGACCAACCTGCGCCACACGGCGCTCAACGTCACGATCCTCGACACGCTCGTCGCCGTGCTGGCCGGCGTGGTGATCTTCCCGGCGGTCTTCAGCGTCGGCATCGCCCCCACGTCGGGGCCCTCGCTGGTCTTCATCACGCTGCCGAGCATCTTCAACGGCATGCCGTTGAGCATGGTCTGGTCGTCGGTCTTCTTCCTGCTGCTGGTCGTTGCGGCGCTCACCTCGACAATCTCGCTGCACGAGGTCGTCACGGCCTACCTGCACGAGGAGTGGCACATGAGCCGCCGCGCCGCCGCCTGGGCCACGACGCTCTCGACGCTGGCGCTGGCCGCCGTGGCATCGCTCTCGCTCGGCGTGCTCGACGGCTGGACGATCTGCGGGCTGACGCTCTTCGACTCGCTCGACTACCTCACGGCCAACATTCTGCTGCCCGTGGGCGGGCTGTTCACCTGTCTGTTCGTCGGGTGGCGGCTCGACCGCAAGGTGCTCAGGGAGCAGATCACCAACCACGGCGAGCTGAAGTTCCGCATCTACGGAGTCTTCATCTTCCTGCTGCGTTACATCTGTCCGGCCGTGCTGCTGCTGATCTTTCTCGACAACCTCGGGCTCTTCTGATTCAGGGGTGTCACGGCGGACAAACATGAAGCGGGCGTTGCCGTTGCAACGCCCGCTTCATTTATCGGACCGGATATGGATGTCTCCTGATGTTGTCTCTCCTGTGCTGCCTCTCCGGTCTGCCTGCGAGACGCACCGGCAGCACGCTTCGATGACTGCCGTTCGCTCCGCGACCGCATCTCTCTCCTCCGATCTTCTCTCCTCCGATCTTCTCTTCTCCTTCTTCCTTCCCTCTCTCTTCTCTCTCTTCTACCCCTCTCGCTTCTCTCACCTCTCTTTCGCCTCTTCTCCTCGGACCGGATTTCACTTCTCTCTCACCCTCTGATCGCCTTTCGCTTTCCCCCCCCCTCTTTCGGGGCCCCGGGGTCAGTTGATGTTGCGCCGGTCGGGTTCGTGGTCGGGCGAGGCAGCCTCCATGTCGATCTGCAGCTTGACCATGTTGATGGCCGTGGCCGCCGCTTCGTCGCCCTTGTTGCCGAGACGTCCGCCGCAGCGGTCCAGCGCCTGCTGCATGTCGTTGACGGTCAGCACACCGAAGGCGATGGGCATGTTCCACTGGATCTGCAGCTGCGTGATTCCCTGCGTGACCCCCTGGCAGATGAAGTCGAAGTGGCGCGTGTCGCCCTGGATGACGCATCCGAGCGCAATGACCGCATCCACGTCGGTATACTCCGCGAAGAACTGCGCGCCGAGGGCAAGCTCAAAGGTTCCGGGGACATACTTGATCTGGATGTTCATGTCGGGGCACCCGGCGTTGCGCAGCGTGCGCACGGCCCCTTCGAGCAGAGCCTCGGTGACCTCGCGGTTCCACTCGGCCACCACGATGCCGAAGCGCATGTCGGCGGCCGACGGCAGCGGAGAGTCGAACTTGGAAAGGTTGTGGTTTCTGGTCGCCATGCTACTGTGTCGGATTTATTTCAGCACGCTGCCCAGCAGTTTCTCGGCCTCGCGGGCCTCCATCGAGGCGGGGTACGACGTGAGGATCCGCTGGTAGAACTCGGCGGCACGCTCCGTATTGCCCTGCGCCTGCTCGGCGAGACCCGCCTTGCGCAGGTACTGCGGAGCCGTCAGGTTGTTGTCGGCAGCCGCAACGGCCTTCTCGTAGAACTTCACGGCAGCGGCGTAGTTGCCCTGCTCGACGGCCACGTCACCCTGCAGGCCGTAGTTCTGGGCATTGACCAGCGCACCCGGGACACCCTTAACGGTGGAGTACATCGCCAGGTACTTGGCTGCATTCTCCAGGTCGCCCTGACGCAAATAGCAGATGCCGGCGTAGTGCTTTGCGAGGTTGCCCGAGGGGGTCGAACCGTACTTCTCGATCACGTCGAGGAAGCCGGCGCCGTTCTCGTCGCCTACGAGTGCCAGTTCGAAATCGGGCGTCGTGGCCTCGAAACGGTACTGCGCCTCGGCGATCATCTCGGCGGCCTTCTCCGCACGGGGCAGCACGATCAGCGAGCGGTACCCGAAGATGAGCGCCGCAAGGATCAGCAGACCGAGAAAGATATACCCGATCTTACGACCGTTCTCCTCGAAAAAAAGCTCCGTCTTGTTCATTGCTTCGCCGAGGCTCTCCTGCCCGGCGACTTGCTCCTTTGCCATATGAATTGTCGTGTTTTTAGTTTATGTTCCGTATGATAGTTTGCAAAGATACAAAACTATTCAGAATGTACAATGCCGTGTCCGGAAATTTTGTACCTTTGTCCTATGTATCTGGAGAAAATCTCGCTGCTCAATTTCAAAAACATCGCCCAGGAGGAGCTCGCCTTCTGCCCGGGCATCAACTGCCTGGTGGGTGACAACGGCGCCGGAAAGACCAACGTCGTGGATGCGGTCTACTACCTGTCGATGTGCAAATCGTCGCTCCAGATGACCGACGGGCAGAGTATCCGCCACGGGGCCGACTTCTTCCTCGTCGAGGGGCGCTACAGCTCCGACGCGGGGCGGCGCGAGCAGGTCGTCTGCTCCTTCTCGCGCAAGGGAGGCAAGGTGCTCAAGCGCAACGGCAAGGAGTATGACCGGCTGGCGGACCACGTGGGGCTGATTCCGGCGGTGATTGTCTCCCCGGCGGACAGCGCCCTGATCAGCGACGCGGCCGACGAGCGGCGCCGCTACCTCAACGCCTTCATCTCGCAGCTCGACCGCGCCTACCTGACGGCCCTGATGCGTTACAACGCCGTGCTCGCCGAACGCAACCGCCTGCTCAAGATGCAGCCCGACGAGACGATGCTGGCGATCTACGACCGGCAGCTCGTCGAACACGGCAACCGCATCCACGCCCGCCGCCGGGAGTTTGCCGCGCGGCTGCAACCCCTGGTTGCGGAGTACTACCGGCGCCTGTCGGACGATCGCGAACAGGTCGAACTGCTCTACAGGTCGGAGCTGAACGAGCGGCCGTTCGAGGAGGTGCTGCGCGACGCGCGGCAAAAGGACCTCGTGAACGAATTTACCACGGCCGGCATCCACCGCGACGACCTGACGCTGCGCATCGGCGGCTACCCCCTGCGCAAATACGGATCGCAGGGACAGCAGAAATCCTTTCTCATTGCGCTGAAGCTGGCCCAGTACGCCATCGTGGCGGCCGAGAAGGGCGAGCGGCCGATCCTGCTGCTGGACGACCTCTTCGACAAGCTGGACGCCGGGCGCGTCGAGCAGCTGATCCGCCTCGTCGCGGACGACGCCTTCGGGCAGATCTTCATCACCGACTGCAACCCCACGCGCCTGCGGACCATCCTCGACCGGGCGGGGGGCAGCTACACCCTCTTTACGGTTTCAAACGGCACCATCACAGACCACTCTGTCCCGGAAGGGGACGCCCGGGCGATAAGCGGCACCCCCGATGACGAAACGGCCGCCGAAAAGAGCCTGGAATCTCCGGACACGGTCTCCGGGACAACCGGAACCCGCCCTTCGGAAGAGTCGGACGGATCGGAAGGGCCAGGAGGGTCGGAAGGACCGGATGAATCGGAAGAGTCGGACAGATCGGTTGGATCGGATGGATTGAACGAAGCGGACGGAGCAGATGAAGCGGACGGGACGGGCGAAGCGGACGAAGCGCAGCCCGCAGCCACCGGACCCGACACCAGGCGCCCCGCGGACACGAATACGCACAACGCAGACAACAGCGGAAAGGAGGAGACGCGATGAGACGGACCAAAACCATGATGATGGGCGAACTGCTCGACGAGTTCTTCAAGCGCCCCTACGTCGCGGCCAAGGTGGCCGAAGGCCGGCTGCCCGACACGTGGCGCGAGATTGTCGGCGAGCGGGCCGCGGCCGACACCACCGAACTGCGGCTCGAACGGCACATTCTCCATGTCCGCATCCGCTCGAGCGTCCTGCGCCAGGAGCTTTTCTACCAACGCGAAGCTCTCAAGGAGGAGATCAACCGCCGCTCGGGCGTGCGGATAGTCAATGCCGTCATCATCCGATAGCATTCCTTGGTATCGTATTCCATCGGACACCAGCCCTCCGGCAACACAAAAAGCAGGACCCTTTCGGATCCTGCTTCTCTTTTCCGTCCGACGGTTCCGGAGCGCCCTCCAGAACCGTCTTCACGGATATGGCTACTTGATGATGACCGCACGGTTGGCCTTCTGAACTGCCGGGAACGGGCCGTCCTCATTGCCCTTGCCCTGGTAGGTCAGCTGGTCGGGGTTCACACCGCACTTCACGAGGTACTCGTAGACGTGCTTTGCGCGGTTCTCGGCCACCCGCTTGTTGCCGGCAGGCGTACCCGTCTGCTGGTCAGCATGGCCCTCGATCGTGTAGACCCGATCCTTCGGACCGCTCTTGATGAGGTCGGCCATCAGATCCAAACGGGTTTTCTCCTTGGCCGTGAGCTTCGACATGCTGTAGTCGTAGAGGATAACCGACGCAGGCGATGCAGCCTTCACGCTCTCAACCTCGGCAACAGCCTTCGCAGCCTCGACCTTGGCGGCCGCAGCAGCGCTCTTCTCGGCCTCGGCAGCAGCCTTCGCAGCCTTCAGCTCCTTGTTCAGGCGGGCATTCTCAACCAGCGATGCCTCCAGAGCGGCATTGCCGTCAGCCACGGCATCCTGGAAGGCTTGGATGTCCTTCGGCGTATAGCCAGCCACGCCGCGCTGGAAAGTCCGGTTGTTGAAACGGTAGGTCACACCGGCCGTTGCACTCAGTCCGAACAGGTACTCACCGTTCGTCCGGGCCGGGCAGAGGCGCGACGTTACGATGAAACCCTTCAGTTCCAGATTGATGTCAATCGACGGCGACACGCGAAACTTGTTGATCAAACCGGCCGTGAAGGCAAAGTCGTTGCGTGCGCCCGAGTGGCTGTCGGCCTGGCTGTCGTCCGTGAAGTTCGACGCCATGTAACCCATACCGACGAACGGTACGGCATAGTAGGCGCGGTCGTCACGGTATCCGCCGACCCAGTTCGAGAAGTTCACCAACAGGTCGCCGTGAGCGAACATGTAAGGCCACGACAGTTTGCCGAGCGACGGGTCGAAGTTCTTGAACTTGCCACCCTGCAGCTGGCCGCGCAGTCCGACTACCGGATGGATCCACTTCGTCAGCGAGATATTGCCCTCGAAGCCGATCCGTTCGCTCCGGGCACCCATGTTCCCGCCGTTGGTCAATGCCGTACCGACACCGACACCAGCCGAGATCTCCCAGTTATCCCAGAACCCATTGGTCACGAAGCCCGCGAAACTCGGTTTCTTGGGCGTATCCTCGGCCCAGACCGCAGTGGTAGCGAAGGCAGCGAGGACGATGGTAAAGAATAGTTTTTTCATAAGCGTTTTTGATATGCACAGAGGCGATCCTACATATTCGTTGGTAAAGATAATTCTTTTTCAGCAAATACCATTCATTTTTTCAAAAAAAATTACAAAACAGCCGAAAAAAGACCTGGAACACAGCGTCCAGGTCTTTTTCGAGGGTCGCGAAAACTTCCGCGCGGCCTCATCCGCACTTCGAGTAGCCGCACGACATGCAGGTCAGACAGCCGTTCTGGTAGGCCATGTTCTCCTGCCCGCAGCTCGGGCATTTGCCCTTGGACTTCGTGCCGTCGACGATATACTGCTTCAACGCGCGGCAGACGCCCGTCTTCCAGGTGTTGATCGACTCGCTGTCCAGATGCAGCGACTCGATGAGCGAGACAGTCTTCTCGATGGGCATGCCGTGGCGCAGTACGCCCGAGATGAGCTTGGCGTAGTTCCAGAACTCCTCGTTGAACAGACGCGAGATGCCGCCGATCGTGTTCGTATAGCCGTAACGGTCCGTATACTGGAAGTCGTAGCGCTTCGAGCCGTCCTCCTCGCGGACCTTGATGATGTAACCCTTGGTGATCTTGCGCGGGATGTACATGGCATCCTCCTCGATCTTACCCGTGAAGATCTCGTAAGGACGCCCGTCCTGCAGACCCACGAAGGCGATCCAGTCCTCGGCGCCGTTCTTGAAGCGCACGATGTCGGCCGGGATCGAGCGCGGGCGCTTGGCCACCTGTCCGGGATGCTCCTCGCACTTCTTGCCCTTCTTCGTGTTCTTGTCGAGCAGCACGCCGTCGCGGCAGCCGTCGCGATAGACCGTCACGCCCTTGCAGCCGCACTCCCACGCCGTGCGGTAGACCTCCGCAACGAGCGCTTCGGAGACGTTGTTGGGCAGGTTGACCGTCACCGAGATCGAGTGGTCGACCCACTTCTGGATCGCCCCCTGCATCTTGACCTTCGCCACCCAGTCGATGTCGTTGGCCGTCGCCTTGTAGTAGGGCGAGGCGGCCACCCAGCGATCGAGCTCCGCATCGGAGATCGTCGCCAGCTTCGACGTGTCGTATCCGTTCGCCTCGAGCCACTTGACGAAGTTGTGGTGGTAGACGTTGTACTCCTGGAACTTTTCGCCCGTCTCGTCCTCGTAGTCGACATGCGTGTCGTGGTCCGAGGGGTTGATCTTGCGGCGCCGTTTGTAGACCGTGCGGAAGACGGGCTCGATGCCCGACGTGGTCTGCGACATGAGCGACGTCGTACCCGTCGGGGCGATCGTCAGCATGGCGATGTTGCGGCGGCCCACCTTGGCCATCTCCTCGTAGAGGGCCGGATCGGCCTCGCGGATGCGGGCGATCATCGGGTTGCCGGCCTCCTTCGCGGCATCGTAGATCGGGAAGGCACCGCGCTCGGCTGCCATCTTCACCGACGCTCCGTAGGCGGCGAGCGCCAGGGTCTTCTGCACCTCCACGGCGAAGGCGATCGCCTCGTCCGAGCCGTAGCGCAGCCCCAGCGCCGCGAGCATGTCACCCTCGGCCGTGATGCCGAGGCCCGTGCGGCGGCCCTTCTGCGCCATCGTGCGGATCTTCTTCCAGAGCTCGAGCTCGACGCGGCGCACATCCTCGTCCTCGGGATCGGCCTCGATCTTGGCGATGATCTGCTCGACCTTCTCCAGCTCGAGGTCGATGATGTCGTCCATCATGTGCATGGCATAGCCCACATGCTCGCGGAACTTGTCGAAGTTGAACTTCGCCGTCGGCTTGAAGGGGTCGTCCACATAGCTGAAGAGGTTGAGCGCCAACAGGCGGCACGAGTCGTAGGGGCAGAGCGGAATCTCGCCGCAGGGGTTCGTCGAGACGGTCACAAAGCCCTCGTCGGCATAGCAGTCGGGCACGCTCTCGCGGATGATCGTATCCCAGAAGAGCACGCCGGGTTCGGCCGACTTCCACGCATTGTGGATGATCTTCTCCCAAAGCTTCTTCGCATCGATGTCCTGCTCGTATTTCGGGTGGTCGGAATTGATCGGGAACTGCTGGTGGTAGCTGCGCCCCTCGATCGCCGCACGCATGAACTCGTCGTCGATCTTGATCGAGACGTTGGCGCCCGTCACCTTGCCCGTGTCGACCTTCGCGTCGATGAAGCGCTCGGCGTCGGGATGCTTGATCGAGAGCGTGAGCATCAGGGCGCCGCGGCGTCCGTCCTGCGCCACCTCGCGCGTCGAGTTCGAGTAGCGCTCCATGAAGGGGACGATACCCGTCGACGTAAGGGCCGAATTGAGTACGGGGCTGCCCGTGGGGCGGATGTGCGAGAGGTCATGCCCCACGCCGCCGCGCCGCTTCATGAGCTGCACCTGCTCCTCGTCCATGCGGAAGATGCCGCCGTAGGAGTCGGCCGGGTGCTTGTGCCCGATGACGAAGCAGTTGGAGAGCGACGCCACCTGGAAGTTGTTGCCGATACCGGTCATCGGACCGCCCTGCGGAATGACGTACCGGAAGTGGTCGAGCAGCTGGAAGACCAGCTCGCGGCTCATCGGCGAGGGGTACTTCTGCTCGATGCGTTCGATCTCCGCGGCGATGCGTTCGTGCATCTCGCGGGGTGTTTTCTCATAAATGTTCCCGAAGGAGTCCTTCAGGGCGTACTTGCTGACCCACACCGTGGCCGCCAGGTCGTCGCCGCCGAAATAGACCTTCGATTCGGCGACCGCCTCGTTGTAATCGACCTTCTGCGGTGCGTTTGTCTTGTTCGTTTCTGACATCGTATTCTTTTTTTTCTCCATCTTTCCAACCGGACAGGCTGGGCCTGTCTTACAAAATTGACGCTTTTCCGTGAATAAAACCAGCACGCCCGACTGATTTTATCCACAAATTATCTACAAACGACAAAAAGGGCGCATTTGTTCCACTCAAATGCGCCTTTGGTGCGTGGTCCGCTATTTGACGGCCACGGCGTCGATCTCGACGAGGGCGCCCATGGGCAGGGCGGCCACCTCGAAGCAGATGCGTGCGGGCATCTCCGAGGTGAAATATCCGGCGTAGACGGCATTCATGGCGGCGAAGTCGCCGATCGACTGCAGCAGCACGGTGGTCTTCACGACGTTCGAGTAGTCGTAGCCCGCCTCGCGGAGAATGTGCCCGAGGTTGTCGAGCGACTGGCGCGTCTGCGCCTCGATGCCTTCGGCCATCTTGCCCGTAGCGCCGTCGACGGGCAGCTGTCCGGAGATGTAGAGTGCGCCGCCGGCCTCCACGGCCTGCGAATAGGGGCCCACGGCCTTCGGGGCCAGCGGGGATGCGATGATCTTTTTCATGAGATTCCTATTATTATATATGTATATTCCGTTCGGGGATCCGTCGCCGGAGCAACGATCGAACAAAGATACGATTTATTCCCTATATTTGCAGCACAACCCGAGAAGAAAAACACACGATGAAACGACTGACGAAATTCACCCTCCTCACGCTGCTTGCGGCCCTGGTCGTAAGATGCTGCCCCTGCCGCTCTTACCAGAAACGCACGCGCCGGCCGCTGGTCGGCACCGAGTGGCAGCTCATCCAGCTCGGAGGGCGCACGATCCGTCCGGCCGAGGGAAGCTACACCGTCACGTTCCTCGCCGAGGGGAACCGTCTTACGGGCGTCGGGGACTGCAACCGCCTCGCGGCCACCTACTCGACCGACGAGAGCCGCGCCCTGCACATCGGTCCCGTCGCCGCAACGCGCATGGCCTGCCCCGAAGGCTCCGACGAACTGTCCTTCATCGAGGCGCTGGAGACCACGACCTACTACGACATGGACGGTCCGCTGCTCCTGCTGCTTGCCGACGGCGAGCTGCGCGCCGTGTTGCAGGCGCTGCCCGCCACCCCCGCACAATAACAAAGCGGCGGAATCCCCCGAGAGGATTCCGCCGTTCGCTTTTCCGTCAAACGGAGCGCCCGTCACGGCTCCGGCACGCCGTAGCGCTCGCGCAACGCCGCTTCCCAAAGCTCCCGGCGCATGCGGCAGAGCGCGTCAAGCTCCACGTCGAGCCGTGCGATCTCCGGGCAACGGTTCCGCAGCATGGTGTACACCATCGAAATTTTCCGGAAGAGCGGATCGGTCGGCAACACCCGCCCCGCAGCCGCATGGCTCTCGACCAGATAGCGCAGGATGCCCATGTTGCGCTGCCGCTTGGCCTCGTTCATCCGCTCCCAGGCCGGCACGTAGTCCGGATTGTTCCGGCGCAGACGGTCGTAGAGCAGGTTGTAGCGCATCCTGTTCTCCGCCTGCCGGTCGCGGTCCGACACACCCTTAAGTGCCACGTACTCCTGATGGATTGCCTCGTATTCGGGATCGGTGCGCAGCACCTGCGTATAGGCCTCGGCCGCTGCGGTGTAGCGGCAGCCCAGCGTATCGATTGCCGGGACGGTGTCGCGCAGCCGCTCGTAGTCCAGCCCGGGATAGTCCATCACGTCGGGCGTGATCCGCCCCTGCTCGGCATAGTCGAGGTAGGTGTTCCACATCAGCCGGTTGCGGGTCAGCTCCACCTGCCGGATCGCCTCGTCGAGCCGTGCGATGCGGCGGTCGGTCGCCTCCCGTGCGGAGGGTTCTTCGGGGGCCGAAACTTCTCCGGCGGGTTGTGCCGCGGCGCAGGTTGCCGCGACCAGCAGGGCGGCAAGGATCGAATTTTTCAGAAAAGGTCTCATGAATGCCATTTTTTTCGGTTGAACGTGTGTATTTTCAGCAACTGTTGCATCCATAAGATGCGACGACGGCAGAAAATACACAAACCGTCCGAAAAAAAACGATAACTTTACTGTTCGATACCTCCCGCCATGCGAACCGCCGAACATACCGAACCCCTTGCAAGCGACGACGAGCTGCTGGCCCGCTACCGCGCCGACGGCCGTCCGGAACACCTCGCCACGCTCTACCTCCGCTACACGGAGCTGGTCTACGGCGTGGCGCTGCGCTACCTGCGCAACCGGGCCGATGCCGAGGATGCCGTCATGCAGCTCTTCGAGGAGCTGATCGTGAAGGTCGCCCGCCAGCCGATCCGCAACTTCCGCGGCTGGCTCCACACCGTCGCGCGCAACCTCTGCCTCATGCGGCTGCGCGAGGCCGGGAAGATGCCGCCCGCAGAGCTGCCGCGCGAACTGGGCGACGACGGCGACTTTGCCGCCCTGCTCGCCGACGGCAACCGCCGGCAGCAGATCGCCGAGGCCCTTGCGGGATGTCTGGAGCGGCTGCCCGAGACACAGCGGCAGTCGATCCGGCTCTTCTTCTTCGACGACTGCTCCTATGCCGACATCGCCGCCGCGACGTCGTGGCACCTGAAGAGCATCCGAAGCTACATCCAGAACGGCAAGCGCAACCTGAAAAACTGTCTCCGAAACAAACTGCCATGAAACCGACCGACTACCTGACAAGCGACCGCCGCGGGCGCGACGCCCACGACCTGGAGCTGGAGGCGCAGTGCGACCCCTTCGTTGCGGAGGCCCTGCAGGGGCTGGAAGAGACGCCCGGCGACCACCGCGAGGCGGTCGAATCGCTGCGGCTCCGCATCGCCGAACGGGCGGCCCGCGAAGCGCGCAGACGCCGCCTGCGCCGCATCCGGCAACGCACGGCCGCGGCAGCCGCCGTGCTGCTCCTCTTGACGGCCGGAATCATGACCTGGCACCGGGCCCCCGTCGGCGAGCTTCCGCCCGCCGTGCAGCTTGCCGACGGCACCGTACCGCCCACCGCCGACAAACAAGCCGGAGAGCAACCCACCACCGGGACCGCGCCCGCCGGCAATCCATCCGCCGACCACCGAGCCGAAGCCCGCAGTCACCCGCGACTGCCGGACCCGGCCGACAACACGGCAACAGACGCCGAATACCCTAATCCCCTTCCCGACGCCGTTCCGGCTGACAATATCCGCGGCACAACCGCATCGGACAACGAACCCACGGGCCTCGCCCCGGACGCCCCCTCGGCAGAAGAGTTCGACCATATCGTCGTCACGGCCTACGGCATCGTACACAAGGCACCGTACACCGGCTCTGCCAAAAAGGTCGAAACAACAGTACACTCCCTCATGGACGATGCGGAAACTGGGGAGCCGGAAGGCCCCGACGGAAGCGCCACCGAAAGAGGTGCAAAGGTGACAACGAAGGTCCTTGCCGAGGAGTTCGTCTGGGAGGGGGACGGTTCCTCCTCCCGTCCGGAATCCGGGATTGTCGACACACCCGGGGCAGACGGCACCTTCCTTGTCGCGGAGATCATGCCCGAGTTCCGGGGAGGAGACTTCTATCACACGTTCCGCCAATGGGTGCAGGCCCGGACGCGAACCCCGAGACGCCTGCGCAGAGATACCACCTGGCAGACCATGCGGGTCATCACCTCGTTCGTGATCGACTCCACGGGACGCCTCATCCAGCCCACCGTCTTCCGAAGCCCCGACAGCCAGCTTTCACGCCGGGCGCTCCGCATCCTGAAAAGATCCCCGCGCTGGACACCCGGGCGCCAGGCAGACAGACCCGTTCCGGTCAAGTTCACCCTGCCGGTCGATTTTCACAACCCCAACTACCGGCCCGGGAAGCCGGACGGCCCGAAACGGCCTGCCGCAACACAACCTGCCGGGAAACGATCCGCCGCGACGCAGTCCGCCGGAAAACAGCCCGCAACACAACCGGTCGCAACACAGCCCGCCAGGGAACAGCGATAAGGTGGCACGCCGCCGCACCGCACGCCCAGTCCCGGCTCCGCCCCCCGGCCACGCCTCCACCCCCGGTTCCGGACAAAAAAAAGCCCTCCTCCCCGCACGGGGAGGAGGGCTCGTCGTTATCGGACGGCGGTCCGGATTACTTGAGGTTCGGGTTCAGCACGCCCCACTGGTCGATAGCGGGAAGCACACCCATGGCGATCACCTCGTCACGCAGCTTGCAGAGGTGCTCGTAGCTCTCGCGGAGCTTTGCGTGCTCCTCGGGCGTACCCTTCACGTCCTTGTAGTGAACGCCCTCCTTCGTGATCTCGGTCTCCATGGCCATGAGGATGTGGTTGAACTCCCCGTTGTGCACATAGGTGCCGGCAGGATACTCGAAGGGTTTGCCACCCATGGCGGCGGCGATCATGCAGATCGAAACGTAGGCCGGGCTCTGGAACGACGAACGGCCGCGCAGGTCGATGATGTGCTTGCCGCCCTGGATCACACGCTGCTGCAGCGCGTGCCAGTCCTCCTCGGGCATCTGCGTGCCGATGAGCTCCGAGAGGGGCTTGCCGGCCACCATCGTCGTCGAGGCGAAGACGGCCATCTGCTCGCCGTGACCGCCGTAGGTGCGGCAGTTGCGCACCTCGTCGGGCGAAATCTTGAAGTACTTGGCCAGCTCCGAGCGCAGACGCGTCGAGTCGAGGGCGGCGAGGGTCGTCAGCTGCGACGGCTTCAGACCGCTGTAGATCAACGTAATGAGGCCCGTAATGTCGGCCGGGTTGAAGATCACGACCACGTGCTTCACGTCGGGGCAGTAGGCCTTGAGGTTCTTGCCGAAGTCCTCGGCAATCTGGGCGTTGCCCTTGAGCAGGTCCTCGCGCGTCATGCCGGCCTTGCGGGCGGCACCGCCCGACGATACGACGTAGGCGGCACCCGTGAGCGCCTCCTTGACATCGGTCGTCCAGGTGAGGTTCACCCCTTCAAATGCGCAGTGGTAGAGCTCCTCGGCCACACCCTCGAGCGCCGGAGCGAACGGGTCGTAGAGACAGATGTTGGGCGTCAAATGCATCATCATCGCCGTCTGGGCCATGTTCGAGCCGATCATGCCGGCCGCACCCACGATCGTGAGTTTCTCGTTTGTCAGAAAGTTCATAATTCTTTTGTTTTGAAAGGTTATCTTTTGTTCATGTTCATGCAGCTATTCGATCTCCCGGCGGTTCAGCAGCGCGTGCGTGATCGTCAGCTCGTCGACATACTCCAGCTCGTCGCCGAAGCCGATGCCGCGGGCAATCGCCGTGATCTTCAGCCCGGGGTACTGCCTCAGGCGGTTCATCAGGTAAAAGAGCGTCGTTTCACCCTCGACCGAGGTCGAGATGGCAAGGATCACCTCCCGCACGCCGCCCGCGGCGATGCGTTCGCACAGCAGGTCGATCTTCAGGTCCGAGGGCGAGATGCCCTGCATGGGCGAGATCACGCCGCCCAGCACGTGGTAGACCCCCCGATACTGGTGCGTGTTCTCGATCGAAAGCAGGTCGGCCACCTGTTCGACGACGCAGATCGTCGTGTGGTCGCGCTCCGGATCGGCGCAGATCGGACAGATCTCCTCGTCCGAGAGGTTGTTGCAGCGCGCGCAGTATTTCACCTCGTTGCGGAAGCGGTCGATGCTGCGCGTCATCTCGGCGACCGACTCGGGCTCCATGCGCAGCAGGTGGATGGCCAGCCGCAGCGCCGTGCGCCGTCCGATACCCGGGAGCTTCGACAGCTCCGCGACCGCATCCTGTAAGAGTTTCGACAAAACCGAATTCCGTTAAAGTCCTTCACACTCGCGGCACGCAGGCCCCTCCGCCGGGAGAGGCCCCGCCGCACGCCGTCATATCACCTCGATCGTCCGGCTCTCGAGCCACCCCTTCTTGCCGTCGGCAATCGTCACCTCGCACCAGTCGCCCAGCCGGTCGGTGATCTTCACTACGGTCCCCTCGTGCAGCACGAAGAGGTCCGTCGATGCATTGTCGGGCGAACTCTTCACGGCCGTCGACAGGCTCATCACCACGGCCTGCGTATCGTCGAGCATCTCGCGGCGCTCGCCCGCGGCGAACGAGGTCGTCACCACGAAGAGCAGCACGGCGGCCAGCGTTCCGTAGAAGCCCGTCTTGCGCAGCGAAAGGCGCTTGGCCAGCAGGTAGAGCAGCGCCAGCGCCAGCCCGCAGGCCAGCACGACGAGCGACAGCACGCTCCACGCCGTGCAGCTCATCGCATGGCGCACGGCGCGCACCCACCCCACGAGGAAGAACTCGGGAATCCGCTCGATCGTATCCTTCGTGCGAGCCTCGGCGACGCTCAGGTTGTAGCGGATGTCGTCGTTGCCCGGCGCCAGGCGCAGCGCCCGCCGGTAGAAGAGGATCGCCCGTCCCGTCTGCCCCTCCTTGAAGCAGGCGTTGGCCAGGTTGTAGTAGAGTTTCACGGAGCCGAGACCGCGGTCGAGAATCTCGCCGTAGATCTCCGCGGCGCCGCGGTAGTCACCGTTGATGTAGGCCGTGTTGGCCCGGTCCCACAGCTCGTCGGCCGGCACGTCGCCGGTCGTCTGCGCCGGCTCGCCGACGGCCTCGTCGCGCTGCGGAAGGCTGTCGGCCGGCTCCTGCGCACGCAGGATTCCCAGCCCCAGCAACAGCATCAGACACAAAACGTATCGCTTCATAGGCCTATCGTTTTATCACCGCTTCGATGCGGGAGATCAGGTCCACACCCTCGGAGTAGACGTCGCTCATGCGGGCCGAGGCCGCAGGCGAATACTGCGCCTCGTCGCACTGCGTGATGATCGCCGTGAAACGCTGCGCGTCCTCGGCCGCCACGCCCCGCTTGTGCAGCTCCTCGCGCACACTCTCCTTCGTGAGGTTCGCCACCGGAATGTTGAACTTGTCGCCCATGTAGCCCCACAGCGCGCGGAGCATCTCCTCGTAGAAGGCGTGCAGGTTCTGCTCCTCCATGTACCGGCGGGCGGTGCGGAAGCGCTGCACGGCCACCTTGTTGGCCCGGCGCCCCCGCAGGAGGGCCAGGTTCTGCGACTCGCGGATGCGCTTGCGCAGGGCAACGTAAAGGGCTCCGAAGCCCAGGAGGATCACCGCCAGCAACCCCCAGTAGGCCCCGCTGAAGAGGAACGGCACACGCCGCTCGCGCAGCTGCGCGCCGCCGAGCTTGATGAAGCGGATGTCCTGCCCGAGCAGCTTGACCTCCTCCTTCGACATGCCACGCCCCTGCAGGACGACCGCGCCGCTGCCGCCGCGCGTGTCGGGCGTGACCTCGAGCGTCAGCGGACGCGACGAGAGGGTCACGTACTGCATGCGGGCCGGATCGAAGTAGCTGAACTCGATCGGCGCGATGTCATACGTCCCCTCGGCGCGGGCGATGAAGGGGTACTCGAACTGCCGGTAGCCGGAGATGCCGTCGGCCGAGGTGTTGATCGACTCGGTGGTCTTGACATTGTACTGCTCGAAGGTCCCGGGCAGGTTGAGCTTCGGCGCCTGCACGAAGGTGAGGTTGCCCGTTCCGGAGATCTTCACCGTGCAGGTGGCACCCGAGTTGGCCGCAATGCGCTCCTCGGGCATCTGCGACTCCATCGTGAAACTGCCCACGGCGCCGTTGAAGCTGGCCGGAGCACCCGCCGGCAGCGGCTTGACCTGGATCGTCAGGCGCTGGCTCTTCACCTCGCGCGGCACGTTGTAGACCTCGCGGCCGCTGCCGAAGAAGGGATCGGCCGTGCGGCTCTGCACGACCACCTGGGCCAGGGCCGTCATCTCCATCGGGTCGATGACCAGCGTGCCGGCCTGCTGCGGGTAGAGCAGGTACTCGCACACCACGTGCGTCTCGTAGACCCGTCCGTTGAGGGTTTCGCGTCCCTGCCGCGCCGTCGTGCGGTTCGAGGTGAGGTCCTGCGACCAGAAACCGTTGAACGACGGCATCGCGCCGACGCTCACGTCGACCACCGGCACCCGCGTATAGAGCTTGAAGGCCACGTGCAGCGGCTCGTTCTTGTAGACCGACGTGCGCGACACGGTGGCCCGCAGCAGGATGTCCTGCTTGCCGATGCGGCTCTGCGCCTCGCTCTGCGAGCCGGCCCCGTCGCCGCGGCCGGCCGCACTGCCGGACTGCTGCGGAGTCTGTTGCGGGGACTGCGACGCCGCCTGTCCCTCGTCGACGATCTCGACCGGCAGCGGATCGGTCCGGTAGACCGTGCCGTCGACGGCGACCTCCGCCGCGCCGATCGTGACGTTGCCCGCCGTCTGGGGCAGCAGCACGAAGGTATAGGTGACGTTGACGCTCCGCGTCATCGAGCCGTTGACGATCTGCACCGAGGAGCCGCGCGAGACGGCAGGCCCCGCCAGCACGTCGAAGCCCTCGAACGACGGCGCCCGGAAGGTGTCGTCGTCCGGGGAGGCGTTGAGCGAGAACTCCACGCGGAAGGCCTCGCCCACGGCCACCGTCAGCGGCGACGATGCCTCGAAGCTGACCTTCCCGGCACCCCACGCCGTCGCGACGAGCAGCAGGAGAAGCCCCGTCAGGGATATTTTCGACACAAGTTTTCTCATCACGTAATAAAATCTCTGTCAGATTTTACAACGTCGCAGGACCGGGTTTAGTGTTTGAAATCCGCGAAAAAATCGTTGCCCTTGTCATCGACGATGATGAAGGCGGGGAAGTTCTCGACGTAGATCTTGCGCACGGCCTCCATGCCCAGCTCGGGGAAGTCCACGACCTCGACCGACTTGATCGAGTTCTTGGCCAGAATGGCTGCCGGACCGCCGATCGAACCGAGGTAGAAACCGCCGTTGGCCTTGCAGGCGTCGGTTACGGCCTGCGAGCGGTTGCCCTTGGCCACCATCACCAGCGAGCCGCCGTGCTTCTGGAAGAGATCCACGTAGGGGTCCATGCGGCCGGCCGTCGTCGGGCCGAACGATCCCGAAGCCATGCCCTGCGGCGTCTTGGCCGGACCGGCATAGTAGACCGGGTGCTTCTTGAAGTACTCCGGCATGGGCTTACCCTCGTCGAGCATCTGCTTGATGCGGGCGTGGGCAATGTCACGCGCTACAATAAGCGTACCCTTCAGGTTCAGGCGCGTCTTGATGGGGTATTTCGTCAGAATCTCGCGCACCTTGTCCATGCCCTCGTCCAGGTCGATGTCCACGGCGGGCGACATGGCGGGCGCCTCGGCCGGGAGGAAGCGGGCGGGATTCTTCTCCAGCTCCTCGAGGAAGATGCCCTCGGGCGTGATCTTGGCGCGGATGTTGCGGTCGGCCGAGCAGCTTACGCCGATGGCCACGGGGCACGAGGCCGCATGGCGCGGGGCGCGGATCACGCGCACGTCGTGCACGAGGTACTTGCCGCCGAACTGGGCGCCGACGCCGCTCTCGCGGCAGATCTTCAGCACCTTCTCCTCCCACTCCAGATCGCGGAAGCAGCGGCCGCCCTCGTTGCCCGAGGTGGGCAGCTCGTCGAGGTAGCCGGCCGACGCCTTCTTGACCGTCGAGAGGCACATCTCGGCCGACGTGCCGCCGATGCAGAGGGCCAGGTGGTAGGGCGGGCAGGCCGACGTGCCGAGGTCGAAGATGTGCTGCTGGATGAACTTCGTGAGCGACTCCTCGTTCAACAGCGCCTTGGTCTGCTGGTAGAGGAAGGTCTTGTTGGCCGAGCCGCCGCCCTTGGTGATGAAGAGGAACTCGTACTCCATGCCGGGCTTGCCGCCGTAGATGTCGATCTGCGCCGGGAGGTTCGTGCCGGAGTTCTTCTCGTCGGTCATCGTGAAGGGGACGACCTGCGAATAGCGCAGGTTGCGCTCCTTGTAGGTCTCGTAGACGCCGCGGGCGATCAGGGCCGCGTCGTCGGCACCCGTGTAGACATCCTCGCCCTTGTGCGCGATGCAGATGGCCGTGCCGGTGTCCTGGCAGGTGGGCAGCTCGCCCTCGGCGGCCACGCACTGGTTGAGCAGCATCGTGTAGGCCACGAACTTGTCGTTGTCGGTGGCTTCGGGATCATCGAGGATGTTGCGCAGCTTCTGCAGGTGGGCGGCGCGCAGGTAGAACGACACGTCGCTGTAGGCGGCCTTCGAGAGCAGCTCGAGACCGGCGGGATCGACCTTGAGGATCTTGCGGCCGTCGCACTCCACGACCTTCACGTACTCCTTCGTCAACAGACGGTACTTGGTTTTGTCCTCCCCGACGGGGAACGGCTCCTGATAGATGAACTCTGCCATGGTCTTATGTTTTTATGTATGTTTGTGTTCGGTGCTAAATCCTTGCAAAAGTACAAAAAACTCTCCGGATTACGCAACGATTTCCCGATCTCTGTTATTTTTTTCACAAAATAACACAAAATGAGATGTTATTAATATTTTTTAATTAAATTTGTGCGGTTTTTGAGAAGAATGATTCACTGCATAAATTAAAAGACTATGGTATCCTACAAAGATCTGGGCCTGGTGAACACCCGTGAGATGTTTGCCAAGGCAATCAAGGGAGGTTATGCCATTCCGGCATTCAACTTCAACAACATGGAGCAGCTGCAGGCCATCATCCAGGCTGCCGCCGAGACCAAGTCGCCGGTCATCCTCCAGGTATCGAAGGGCGCGCGCAACTACGCCAACCAGACGCTGCTGCGCTACATGGCCGAAGGCGCCGTCGAGTATGCCAAGGAGCTGGGCTGGGCCAAACCCCAGATCGTGCTGCACCTCGACCACGGAGACTCGTTCGAGCTGTGCAAGAGCTGCGTCGACATGGGCTTCTCGTCGGTGATGATCGACGGTTCGTCGCTGCCCTATGACGAGAACGTGGCCCTGACGAAGAAGGTCGTGGACTACGCACACCAGTTCGACGTGACGGTCGAGGGTGAGCTGGGCGTGCTGGCCGGCGTCGAGGACGAGGTATCCGCCGCCGAGAGCCACTACACCAAGCCCGAGGAGGTTGTCGACTTCGTGACGAAGACCGGCGTGGATTCGCTGGCCATCTCGATCGGCACGTCGCACGGCGCCTACAAGTTCACGCCCGAGCAGTGCACCGTCGACCCGAAGACGGGCCGTCTGGTTCCGCCCCCTCTGGCATTCGACGTACTCGAGGCTGTCGAGAAGGAGCTTCCGGGCTTCCCCATCGTGCTGCACGGATCGTCGTCGGTACCCCAGGAGGAGGTCGACACGATCAACAAGTACGGCGGTGCGCTGAAGGCTGCCGTGGGCATTCCCGAGGAGCAGCTGCGCAAGGCCGCCAAGAGCGCCGTCTGCAAGATCAACATCGACTCCGACTCGCGTCTGGCCATGACGGCTGCCATCCGCAAGGTCTTCGCCACGCAGCCCGCCGAGTTCGACCCGCGCAAGTACCTGGGTCCGGCCCGCGAGAACATGAAGAAGCTCTACATCCACAAGATCAAGGAGGTGCTCGGTTCGGACGGCAAGGCCGAATAAGCCCTGCGCCCGACAGCGCAAAGAGAGACCCGGAGGTTCGCATGAACCCCCGGGTTTTTTATGGCGTGCAACCGGCTCCGAACATCCGGCCGTCACCCGGATGCGCCGTCCCGGCTCCCCGGCGCGCCGACCTCGACCCGGAAACGGCACTCCGCCCCGCCTTCCAGCACCGTATGGAGCGTCTCCACCCCGATATGCCGGTCCGGCAGCAGCTCCTCCAGCACGCAGAGGATGCTCTGGCGCGAACACTCGCAATGGGTCGGCGCCGTAACGAATCCCGCCTCCACCTGCGGGCACAGGCAGCGCGGGTAGCCCATCTCGTAGACCCGCCCCGGCTCGATCACGTCCGCAAAGAAATAGGGGCTGCGGCCGTACTTCGCGTACTGCCGGTCCAGGTCACGGCCGCACTCCTCGAACTGCCGGCGCATCTCGACCAGTACGCCGTCGCGGACACACGCCTCGGCACACGGCCGGTAGAGCGAGGCCCGCACCTCGGCCGGCAGGCGCCCGATCGCCTCCTCCAGCGTCCGGTAAAACGCCGTGTTCCGCTGTTGTTCTTCGTGCTTGTCCATCCTTCGCAACCCTAATTCCGCTCCTCCGGGATATACCGCCCGACAAACTCACCGACGCGCCGCGTGTACTCCGCGCGGTTGTCGCGGTACGAGAGGGCATGCGCCGCCCCCGGCACCACCCACAGCTCCTTTTCGCCCGGCTTCGCCTCGTAGAGCGGATAGACCATCGCGGTCGGCACGTAGTCGTCGGCATCGCCGTGGATGAAGAACATCGGCCGGTCGCACCGCGCCACCTGTTTCAAGGACGAGGCCTCGCCGAAGGTCCAGCCGTACTTCAGGCCGCACAGCCAGCTCGCCACGTCGAGCAGCGGGAAGGCCGGCAGTCCGAACTGCCCGCGCAGCTCCTTGGCGAACTGGTCGCGCACGCTCGTGTAGCCGCAATCCTCGACAAAGCACTTCACACAGGAAGGCAGCTCCTCGCCCGAAAGCATCATCGTCGTCGCGGCACCCATCGAGATGCCGTGCACGACCTGCCGCGTATGGCCGCCGAAGAGGCTGTCGGCGATCTCCATCCAACGCAGCACGTCGAGGCGGTCCTTCCACCCCATCTGGATGGCGCACCCCTCGCTTCGGCCGTGGTAACAGAGATCGGGCAGCAGGATGTTGTACCCGAGGTCGTGGTTGTAGAGGTAGCCGATCATGAGCATCCGCACGGCATTGTCCGTATAGCCGTGGACGATCACCGCGGTGCGGTCCGTGGGATGCGGCGCCGCGGCATAGAGTGCATGCAGCTGCACGCCGTCCGCACGGCGGATCACCGTGTCGTGCAGCGCCCCCGTGCGTTCGAGCGAGTCGACCCAGGGGCGCAGGAACGGATACTCGGCATACATATATTCATAGGAGGCCGCATCCTTGGCCTCCATCGTCCGCTCGGGGCGGAGCGAATAGGAGAGCAGGTAGAGACTGCCGCCCGCGACGGCGACAACGACAACGGCAAGCGCAACCAGCAGTGCGCGAAAGAGTTTTCTCATACGTTTCCTATTGGGCGGGGCGGCCCGGCGAAGGGTCCGTCCCCGAATCAGCATCCAGTCGGAGTGTCCGCCCGGGCGTCAGCTCCGCATCCGGTCACTCGGACACCGAGAGGGGCGCATCCTTGGCGCCGACATAGCACATGACCAGTTCGGCGGGCTCGTCGCCCCGGTTCTCGCCATAGTGCAAAGTTCCTACCATTTCGATGATCCCCTCGCCGGCGCGGAAGGTCCGCTCCGTGCCGTCCTCCGCCACGACGGTCAGCTCGCCCCGCAGCAGCACCCCGGCGTTGAGCACCGGATGGCGGTGGCGCGCCAGCCGCGCGTGCGGCGGGACGACGATCCGCAGCAACGTGACGAAGGGCCGCTCCGCCCGGCAGGCGGGCAGCGGCTCTCCGTTCCAGCTCGACGACGAGGCGGCCAGCCGCTCGACCGTCGGTTTCAGCTCCCGTTCCACGTCTCGGGGCTATTTCGCCAGCTTCGCACGGATGTGCGCGAGCATGTCGTCGGTCATGCGCGAAAGGTCCCACTCGGGTTTCCAGCCCCACTCCTCGCGGGCGCAGGTGTCGTCGAGCGAGTTGGGCCAGCTCTCGGCAATCTCCCGCTTCACGGGGTCGATGTCGTAGGTCATCGTGAAGTCGGGCAGCCGCTTGCGGATCTCGGCATAGATAATCTCGGGCGTGAAGCTCATCGAGGCGAGGTTGAAGCTGTTGCGGTGCACGAGCTTCGAGGGGTCGGCCTCCATCAGTTCGACGCACGCGCGCAGCGCATCGGGCATGTAGATCATGTCCATGTAGACGTCGCCCGGCACGGGGCAGGTGAAGCGGCCGCTGCGGATCGCCTCGTAGTAGATCTCCACGGCATAGTCGGTCGTGCCGCCGCCCGGGAGCGTGACATTCGAGATGATGCCCGGGAAGCGCACCGAACGGGTGTCGACGCCGAACTTGTGGTGGTAGTAGTTGCCGAGCAGCTCACCCGTGACCTTGCAGACGCCGTAGATCGTCGTCGGCTGCATGATCGTGTCCTGCGGCGTCTTGTCCTTGGGCGACGTGGGGCCGAAGGCGCCGATCGACGAGGGGGTGAACAGGGCGCAGTGGTGCTGGCGCGCCACCTCGAGCGAATTGTTCAGCGCACCCATGTTGACGTTCCACGCCATCTGGGGGTTGCGCTCGCCCACGGCCGAGAGCAGCGCCACGAGGTTGAAGATCGTATCCACGTGGTAGCGGGCCACGACCGAAGCCATGGCCGTGGCGTCGAGGGCGTTGAGCACCTCGAACGGGCCGTCCTCGCCCAGCGACTTGCACTCGCGCATGTCGGTGGCGACGACATTGTGGTTTCCGTAAATCTTGCGCAGATAGACTGTCAACTCGGAACCGATCTGCCCGCCGGCTCCTACGATCAAGATGCGTTTCATAAGGTTTTTATTATAATCCGGAAGTAAAGATAGAAAAAAATCGGGAAAATCATGTTTTTTTTTGGTCATTTCATTTTTCTTGTGTACTTTTGCACCACTCGAATGAGGGAAATGCTGTCTTAGCTCAGTGGTAGAGCACTTCCTTGGTAAGGAAGAGGTCGTGAGTTCAAGTCTCATAGACAGCTCGAAGCGAATGCCGCCTGTCAGGGCGGCATTTTTCGTATCCGGACCGTCCGCCCCTCCGCCCCTCCGCCCCTCCGCAACGTCCGCAACGTCCGCCCTGCTCCGGGCGCTCCGGGCGCTTCGGCCATCTCCGGCGACCGAACACCGGCACGCTGCACGCCGTTGCTCGCAGGACGGCCCGCGCGGGGAGCTTCCGACCTTTGGATTGCCGGAATATTTCACTACTTTTGCTGCTGGAACGGACCAGAGCGATTCCTTCCACGCAACAGCCGGGTCCGGAAGAAACAGGCACATGAACGATCTCAAACCGATACTTTTCCCCGGCATGGAGCCGCGGCGACCCCTTGTCATTGCGGGGCCGTGCAGCGCCGAGACCGAGGAGCAGGTACTCCGCACGGCCCGGGAGCTTGCGGCCGAGGGGGTGCGCATCTACCGCGCCGGGCTCTGGAAGCCCCGCACCCTTCCGGGCGGGTTCGAGGGGGTCGGGGCGGAAGGTCTGGCCTGGCTGCGCCGCGTGAAGCGGGAAACGGGCATGTACACCGCCACGGAGGTGGCCACGCACGAGCACGTCACCGCGGCACTGGCCGGGGGCGTCGATCTGCTCTGGATCGGGGCCCGCACGGCGGCCAACCCCTTTGCCATGCAGGAGATCGCCGACACGCTGCGCGGGTGCGACATCCCCGTACTGGTCAAGAACCCCGTCAGCCCCGACCTCGAACTGTGGATCGGGGCCGTGCAGCGCATCTACAACGCCGGCATCCGCCGCCTGGGCGTCATCCACCGCGGCTTCACCTCGATCGACCGGAGCCGCTACCGCAACCACCCGATGTGGGCCATTCCCATCGAGCTGCACCGCCGCCTGCCGCAGCTGCCGATCTTCTGCGACCCGAGCCACATCGGCGGCCGCCGCGAGCTGATCGCCCCGCTCGCACAGCAGGCCATGGACCTCGGCTTCGACGGGCTGATCGTCGAGTCGCACTGCGACCCCGACAGCGCCTGGAGCGACAAGGCGCAGCAGATCACCCCCCGCACGCTGGCCCGCATCTGCCGCCACCTCGTCATCCGCGAAATGAACGTCACGACCGAAAACCTCACCGACCTGCGGGCCGAGATCGACAAGATCGACGACGAACTGTTCGACCTGCTTGCGCGCCGCATGCGCGTCTCGCGCGAGATCGGACAATACAAGAAGGAACACGACATGCCCGTCCTCCAGACCCGGCGCTACGAGGAGCTGCTCGCACGCCGCGCCGCGCAGGCCGCCGAGCTGGGCATGGACCGCGGCTTCATGCGCGCGGTCTACCAGGCGATCCACGAGGAGTCGGTGCGCCAGCAGATGGAGGTGCTCGGCCCCGCGTCGGAAAAGGAGCCGGAGATATAAAAACAAGCCCCCGGCGAAAAGGCCCGGAGACGGAAAAACACCCCGCCCGGCGAAGAGGCCCGGAGGCGTGTCCCCGGTTGAGAGGCCCGAAGGCGGAAAAACAACCCGCCCGGCGAAGAGACCCGGAGACGGGGAAACAAACCCTCCGGCGAAGAGGCCCGGAGGCGAGAAAGGAGCATAACGGAGTGCAAGGCCCGGATCGCGGGTGCCGGAGTCCGAGGAAGTGCCGGAGTCCGAGGAAGTGCCGGAGCCCGAGGAAGTGCCGGAGTCCGAGGAAGTGCCGGAGTCCGAGGAAGTGCCGGAGTCCGAGGAAGTGCCGGAGCCCGAGGAAGTGCCGGAGCCCCGGCCGGACTGTTACATTTCGGTGAAATCCCTGCTCCGGAGGCGTAACAAAGGGGATTCTTGCGTACTTTTGAGGCGGATTCAAACCCGAAGCTATGGCAAAATACAAGATTCTGGTCGTCGACGACGAAGAGTCGCTGTGCGAAATCCTGCAGTTCAACCTCGAGGTCGAAGGCTACGAGGTCGACGTGGCCTACAGTGCCGAACAGGCCCTCGGGATGCACCCCGAGCGCTATTCGCTCATCCTGCTCGACGTCATGATGGGCGAGATGAGCGGCTTCCGCATGGCGCAGCTGCTCAAGTCGAAGCCCGAGACGGCGAAGGTGCCCGTGATCTTCTGCACGGCCAAGGACACCGAGGACGACACCGTGGCGGGGCTCAACCTCGGAGCCGACGACTACATCGCCAAGCCCTTCTCGATCCGCGAGGTGCTGGCCCGCGTGCGCAGCGTCCTGCGCCGCACGGCCGGGACGCAGGAGGAGAGCGAGGTCGTGGCGTTCGAGGGTCTCTCACTCGACCTGCGCAGCAAGCGCTGCACGCTCGACGGCGAACCGCTCGCGCTGACCAAAAAGGAGTTCGAAATCCTGGCCCTGCTGCTCGCGCACCGCGGCACGATCTTCTCGCGCGAGGAGATTCTCCACCGCGTGTGGAGCGACGAGGTGATCGTCCTGGACCGCACCATCGACGTCAACATCACGCGCCTGCGCCGCAAGATCGGCCGCTACGGCGAACACATCGTCACCCGGCTGGGCTATGGCTACGGCTTTGAGGAGTAGGCTCTCCTACCACCGGCGGCTCTTCCTGCTGCTCGTCACCTTCTCGTGGGTGCTGACGGCCTGCTTCGTCCTCTTCCAGTACGGCCGCGAAAAGCGCTTCAAGGCCGAGCGGCTCGACGCCCGGCTGCAGCTCTTCAACCTGCGGATGCTCGACGCCCTCGACGAAGGCGTCGCCCCGGCGGCCTTCATCGCCCGCGGCAACGAGCCCTTCGGCGACCTGCGCGTCACGCTCATCGACCTCTCGGGCCGCGTGCTCTTCGACACGTCGCTCGACACGCTCACGGCCGCCAACCACCTCGACCGCCCCGAAATCGTCGGCGCGCTGAACGACGGCACCGGCTACACGATCCGCCGCCACTCGGCAAGCACCGACCACTACTACTTCTACTCGGCCATGCGCGGCGAGCGCTGCATCGTCCGCTCGGCCGTCCCCTATTCGGTGACGCTGCGCGAGGTGCTCGCCGCCGACCGCGAGTTTCTCTGGTTCATGCTGGCCATCACGCTGCTGATGAGCATCGCGGCCTACTTCGCCACGCGGCGCCTCGGCCACAACATCACGCGCCTGAACGAATTTGCCGAGCGGGCCGAGCGCGGCGAACAGATCGACGTCGAGGAGACCTTCCCGCACGACGAGCTGGGCGACATCTCGAACCACATCGTGCGCCTTTACGCCACGCTGCAGCAGACAGCCGCCGACCGCGACCGCGAACACGCCCTGGCCCTGCACGAGGAGCAGGAGAAGATCCGCATCAAGAAACAGCTGACCAACAACATCAACCACGAGCTGAAGACCCCCGTGGCGGCGATCCGCGGCTACCTGGAGACGCTGCTCGCCAACCCCGGGCTCGACGCCGCACGCCGCACGGACTTTCTCGAAAAGAGCGCCGCGCAGGCCGAGCGGCTGCGCCGCCTGCTGGCGGACGTGGGGACCATCACGCGCATGGACGAGGGCAGCGAGCTGATCCGCCGCGAACCCGTCGTGCTGAACGACCTGATTGCCGACGTCGCGGCCGACATGGAGCTGCGGCCCGCCGAACAGCGGCTGCGCGTCAACGTCGACTTCCCGCACCGCGTGACGGTCGAAGGGAGCCCCTCGCTGCTGGCCTCGATCTTCCGCAACCTCGCGGACAACGCCGCGGCCTACTCGGGCGGGCGCGACATCTTCATCCGGCTCGAGGACGACACCGACGAGGAGTGCACGATCCTGTTTGCCGACAACGGCATCGGCGTCGACGAGGAGCACCTGCCCCACCTGTTCGAGCGCTTTTACCGCATCGACAAGGGCCGCTCGCGCAAGCTCGGCGGCACGGGGCTCGGGCTGGCCATCGTCCGCAACGCCGTGGAATTCCACGGCGGCACGATCACGGTGCACAACCGCCGCGAGGGCGGACTGGAATTCCGCTTCACACTGCGCAAACATTCATCGTCGCGCAACAGTTCCGTAACGGTTTTGTAACATCCGTTTCAGACCTTTGTACCGGCAAACAACCGATACAAACCCATGTCTGCACTATTCATCTTCATCGTCGTTGTCCTCGGCCTGCTGGCCGTGATGGGCATCGTCGTGGGCGTCGCCAACGACGCCATCAACTTCCTCAACTCGGCCATCGGCTCGAAGGTCGCGCCGCGCAAGGTCATCCTCTGGGTCGCCGCGGCCGGCATCCTCGTCGGCACGTTCACCTCGAGCGGCATGATGGAGGTGGCCCGCAACGGCGTCTTCTATCCCGCGCAGTTCTCCTTCCCGCAGATCATGATGCTCTTCCTGGGCATGATGCTCGGCAACGTCCTGCTGCTCGACCTCTACAACACGCTCGGACTGCCCACGTCGACCACCGTGTCGATGGTCTTCGGCCTGCTGGGCGCCGCCGTCGCCGCCGCGCTCTTCCGCATCGCCGACGACCCGGCCTTCACGCTGCAGGACCTCTCGCAGTTCATCAACACGGGCAAGGCGATGGTCATCATCGCGGCGATCCTCGTCTCGGTGGCGCTGGCCTTCTTCGCCGGACTGCTCTTCATGTACATCTCGCGGCTCATCTTCTCGTTCCGCTACGCCGCGGCCTTCCGCCGCTGGGGCTCCGTCTGGTGCGGCATCTCGCTGGCCGGCATCCTCTACTTCGCCCTCTTCAAGGGGCTGAAGAGCTCGGGACTCATCCCCGCGTCGATCACGGAGTATGTCGGCGAGCACGTCCTGCTGACGCTCTTCTGCTTCTGGGTCGTCGCCTCGCTCGTGCTGTGGATCTTCCAGCGCCTGCATCTGAACATCATGCGCATCACGATCCTCTCGGGCACCTTTGCCCTGGCCCTCGCCTTTGCGGGCAACGACCTGGTGAACTTCATCGGCGTGCCGCTGGCCGGCTACGACGCCTGGCAGATCGCCCGTGAGGCCGGCTCCGAATCGATCATGATGGACGGACTCGCCCAGCCCGCCCGCGCCGACTTCCTGCTGCTCGGGCTCTCGGGCCTGATCATGGTGCTGACGCTCTTCTTCTCGAAGAAGTCGCAGCACGTGGCCGAGACCGAGCTCTCGCTCGCCTCGCAGCACGAGGAGGAGGAGCGCTTCGGCTCGACGATGATCTCGCGCGGCCTCGTGCGGCTGACGCTCATGGCCAACCACCTCTGGTCGGGACTCGTTCCGGCACGCGTGCAGCGGGCCATCGACCGCCGCTTCGAGCCGCTGCCCGTCGAGGAGCGCTCGGCCGCGCAGTACGACATGATCCGCGCCGTGGTGAACCTCTCCGCGGCCTCGATCCTCATCGCCATCGGCACCTCCTACCAGCTGCCCCTGTCGACGACCTACGTCGTCTTCATGGTGGCGATGGGCTCGTCGCTCGCCGACCGCTCGTGGGGGCGTGAAAGCGCCGTATACCGCATCACGGGCGTCATGGCCGTCATCTCGGGCTGGTTCGTCACGGCCCTGGGCGGTTTTGTCATCGCCCTCGGCGTCACGGCCCTGCTGCTCTGGGGCGGCTGGATCGCCGCCGTGGCCCTCACGGCCTTCTGCGCCTGGCTGCTCGTGCGCAGCCACCGCAAGACGCCCGAACTGAAGCAGGAGGCCGCCGCCCGCGAGCCGCTCGAAGGGGCCGAGACCCCCGACGAGGTGCTCTGCGCCTGCATCGGCGAGGTCTGCGCAACGATGCAGGAGGTGACGCGCATCTACAACCGCACGCTCGTGGCGGTCTTCAAGGAGAACCGCAAGGTACTCAAGGAGATGGTGCAGGCCTCGGACCGTCTGTTCGAGGAGGCCCGCAGCCGCAAGTACGGCATCATGCCGACACTGCGCCGCCTGCAGCGCTGCGACATCGACACGGGACACTTCTACGTGCAGGTGGTCGACTACCTCTCGGAGGTGACCAAGGCGCTGATCCACATCACGCGGCCCTCGTTCGAGCACATCGACAACAACCACGAGGGGCTGTCGAAGGAGCAGATCGTCGACCTGATGCGCGTAAACGACCAGGTGGAGGCCATCTTCGTCAAGATCAACGGCATGCTCTCGACGAAGGACTTCTCGGAGCTGGACCTGGTGCTCGAGATGCGCGACCGGCTCTTCGACACGATCGTCGAGGCGATCAAGAGCCAGCTGCGCCGCATCCACGACGATCCCGAAACAAGCACCCGCGCCAGCGTCCTCTACCTGACGATCCTCAACGAGACGAAGACCATGGTGCTCCAGGCGCGCAACCTGCTCAAGTCGCAGCGATACTTCCTCGAACACAAGCAGTAGAGCCACCGACAGAACGTCACGCAAACGAAACGGGGCCGTCATCGTCAAGCAATGGCGGCCCCGTATCTTTGCAGTGTGGAGAAGGGGAAGCCCCTCCACAGGTTGGTTTTAGGTTACATAAACGGGTTAGCGGAAGATGCAGCGACGCGACGTCGCTGCATCTTCGTCCGTTCAGCGCTCCATGTCGCGCAGGTGGATGTCGAGCGCCCGCACCGAGATCTGAATCTCGCGGATCGAGACGCCGAGCGAGGCGATCAGCAGCAGCAACGCCGCACCGAAGACCCAGGCCGACGTGCGCACCAGGCCGACATAGATCAGAAACATCGTCACGACACACAGAAAAAGGCTCGTGACGCCGAGAATCTGCATCGTGCGCGTGAGGTGCAGGCGGCGGCGCAGGTTGTCGATCTGCGCGCGGGTCACCTTCGAGGGGTGCTGCAGGTGCTGCTCCTTGAGCGTGCGCACGAGCTGCGCATAGGAGAGGAAGCGGTTGGTGTAGGCAAGCAGGATGAGCGACACGGCCGAAAAGAGCAGGGCCGGGGTCGTCAGGGTCAGTTCTTCCATCGTTCACAAAGTTTGATTCGCCGGCAAAGATAGCGAAAAGAGGGTGAAAAACATCCCCGGCGCCCGGCTACCAGCACTCGGCCTTGTCGCGCAGGGCCGGAATCCGGTCGCGCGTATAGACGGGGCTGCGGATGCCCTGCCGTCGCTGGGCGCGGTAGTCGGCCAGCAGCCACAGCGCCTGACGCCCCAGCAGGACGATGGCCACCAGGTTGCAGAGCGTCATCAGGGCCATCGTCACGTCGGCGAGGCTCCACGCCAGATCGAGGGCCGCGAGCGACCCGAAGAGCACCATGCCCCCGACCAGCAGCCGGTAGGCGGTCAATACGCCGCGCCGCCGCGTGATGAAGCGAATGTTTGCCTCGCCGTAGTAGTAGTTGCCGATAATCGACGAGAAGGCGAAGAGGAAGATCGCCACGGCGACGAAGACCCCGCCCAGGGGCCCCACCTCGCTGACCAAGGCCGCCTGCGTGAGCTGGATGCCGTTGAGCGAGGCGTCGGGCACGCCGCCGAAGAGGATGATGAAGGCCGTGCAGGTGCAGATGAGCAGCGTGTCGGTGAAGACCCCGAGGGCCTGGATCAGCCCCTGCTTCACGGGGTGCGAGACATGCGCCGTGGCGGCGACGTTCGGCGCCGAGCCCATGCCGGCCTCGTTGCTGAACAATCCCCGCTTGATCCCCTGCATCAGCGCCGCGCCGACCGTGCCGCCGAAGGCCTGCTCCCAGCCGAAGGCGTTGGCGACGATGAGTTCGAGCACCTCGGGCAGCCGTCCGAGGTTGAAGAGCACGACGCCCAGCGCCAGGGCGACATACCCCAGCGCCATGACGGGCACGACGAGGCTGCTCACGCGCGCGATGCGGTGGATACCGCCGAAGATCACGACCAGGGTCAGCAGCGTCAGCCCGATCCCCACCCAGCGGTGGTCAAGTCCGAAGGCTCCCTCCCACGCCGCGCAGATCGTATTGCTCTGCACGGAGTTGAAGGCGAAGCCGAAGGTCACGGAGATCAGCACGGCGAAGAGCACGCCCATCCAGCGGCGCCCCAGTCCGCGCTCCATGTAGTAGGCCGGGCCGCCGATGAAGGAGTCTTCGCCGCGTCGTTTGTAAAGCTGGGCGAGCGTCGACTCGACAAAGGCGCTCGATGCCCCGAGCAGGGCGATGACCCACATCCAGAAGACCGCCCCGGGGCCTCCGACGACGATCGCCGTGGCCACGCCCGCCAGATTGCCCGTGCCGACGCGGCTGGCCAGCGACACGGCGAAGGCCTGAAACGAGGAGACATGCCGCTCGCCGCGGGGCCCGCTGCCGGCCGACTCGCCCAGCACGCGCAGCATCTCGCCCAGCATGCGGAACTGCACGCCACGCGTGGCAAAGGTGAACCACAGGGCGCAGCCAAGCAGCGCCGCCACCAGCAGGTATGACCACAGCAGGTCGTTGACTGTTCCCAGCCATCGGTAAAAGGTCTCCATCTTCTTGCGGTTTTTCGGGACAAAGATAGTAATGCCGCTGCAAAAAGCGCGCAAACGGCAGGCCGCTTCCGCCTCCGGGTGTTGCTTTTTACCGATTTTTGCACGAAATTTGGGTCTTACATACCGGACCAATCAACTTCCGAACATGAAAAAACATCTTCTCGTCTGGATGTCGGCCGCGCTCTGCGGCGGCATCGCACCGGCACTCGCCTGCACCGGGATCGCCCTGACGGCCCGCGACGGCAGCTACGTGCAGTCGCGCACCATCGAATGGGCCAACAGCGCTCTTGAGAGCGAATACGTCATCATCCCGCGCGGGCAGCAGCTGCGCGCCCTCGTTCCGGGCGGTGAGGCCGACGGCATGGCCTTCACGGCCCGACACGGCGTCGTGGGGCTCGCCGTCGTGCAGAAGGAGTTCATCGCCGAGGGGATCAACGAGGCGGGGCTCTCGGCCGGGCTCTTCTTCTTCCCGCAGTACGGCGGCTACGAGGCTTACGACGCCGCACGGAACCGCAGCACGATCGTCGACCTGCAGCTGGCTGCCTGGATGCTCACGCAGTTCTCCACGATCGACGAGGTGAAGGCCGGGCTGGCACGGGTGCACGTCGTCGGCCTCTATCCCGGCTCGGTCGTGCACTGGCGCATCGGCGAGCCTTCGGGCCGGCAGGTCGTGCTGGAGATCGTCGACGGCGTGCCGCACTTCTACGAGAACGAGGTGGGCGTGCTGACCAACGCTCCGGGCTTTCCGTGGCAGCTCACGAACCTGAACAACTACGTCAACCTCTATCCGGGCAGCGCCCCCGACCGGCAGTTGGGCGGTCTGACGCTGCGGCCCACGGGCGCCAACTCGGGATTCCTCGGCCTGCCGGGCGACGCGACGCCGCCGTCGCGCTTCGTGCGGGCGGCCTTCTACCGCGCCACGGCTCCGCAGCGCGCCACGGCCTTCGAGACGGTGCAGGAGTGTTTCCACCTGCTCAACAACTTCGACGTGCCGATCGGCATCGACCACGCCGAAGGGGAGTGCCCCGACATCCCGAGCGCCACGCAGTGGACCTCGGCCATCGACCTGACAAACCGCCGCGTCTACTACAAGACGGCCTACAACAACACGATCCGCTGCATCGACCTCTCGTCGATCGACTTCGGCAGCGTCAGCTACCAGTCGCACCCGCTCGACCGCGTGCGGCAGCAGCCCGTCGAGATGATCGCCGTCGGGCAATAGCCGCCCTTCGCCGGCCGGGAGCCGCATCGCGGAGTAACCGGCAAAGACCGCGCCGACAGCACTTCGGACACCCCGTCCCGCCGCAGGACGGGGTGTTCCGCATCCGTCACCGGGTCGGCCGCAGACGATATTTTGCCGCCCGCGGGCCGGCCGCTTGTCCGCTTCAGCTCTTTTTCGTATCTTTGCACGAAAAACAAGCACACGCGATATTCTTATGGCAGACAATACCATTCTCAACCGGCTGGACGGCCTGAAACTCAAATACGAGGAGACGGGGCAGAAGCTCACCGACCCCGAAGTGATCGCCGACGTCAAGCAGTTCGTCGCCCTGACGAAGGAGTACAAGGAGCTCGAACCGATCATCGAGACCTCGGAGCGCTACCGCACGGCGCTGGCCAACCTTGCCGAGGCGAAGGACACGCTGGCCAACGACAAGGACGAGGAGATGCGCGAAATGGCCCGCGAGATGATCTCGGAACTCGAACCCGAACTCGCACGCATGGAGGAGGAGATCAAGCTGCTGCTCATCCCGAAGGATCCGCAGGATGCGAAGAACGCCATCGTCGAGATCCGCGGCGGCACGGGCGGCGACGAGGCCGCACTCTTCGCCGGCGACCTGCTGCGCATGTACACCAAGTACATCGAGTCGAAGGGGTGGCGCTACGAGATCACCTCGGCCTCGGAGGGCGCCGCGGGCGGATACAAGGAGGTCGTCATGAAGGTCACGGGACAGAACGTCTACGGCACGCTCAAGTACGAGTCGGGCGTGCACCGCGTGCAGCGCGTCCCGCAGACCGAGACGCAGGGCCGCGTGCACACGTCGGCCGCCTCGGTGGCCGTGCTGCCCGAAGCCGAGGAGTTCGACGTCGAGATCTCGATGAACGACATCCGCAAGGACATCTTCTGCGCCTCGGGCCCCGGCGGACAGTCGGTCAACACGACCTACTCGGCCATCCGCCTGACCCACATCCCCACGGGCATCGTCGTGCAGTGCCAGGACCAGAAGTCGCAGCTCAAGAACTTCGACAAGGCCTTCGAGGAGCTGCGCACGCGCGTCTTCAACCTCGAATACTCGAAGTACCTCGACGAGATCGCCTCGAAGCGCAAGACGATGGTCTCGACGGGTGACCGCTCGGCCAAGATCCGCACCTACAACTACCCGCAGGGGCGCATCACCGACCACCGCATCAACTACACGATCTACAACCTCGCGGCCTTCATGGACGGCGACATCCAGGACTGCATCGACCATCTGATCGTGGCCGAGAACGCCGAGCGCCTGAAGGAGAGCGAGCTCTGATCGGCGCCCGGCTCTCCGGTGAGCTCCGCAACCCGCCATGAGGCAATAAAGCGCCGCGAAGGCCCGTTTGTACAGAAAAAAAGGGAACCGACAAGCATGAACCGACTCCTGCTCGCATGCGTCTGCTGCGCGGCGACACTCTCCGTGGCCGCACAACAGCCGCTGTACTTCGTCAACGGCACGCCGGCCGACGACATCGCCTCGATTCCGCCCGACGACATCGAGCTGGTCGAGGAGCTGCCGGCCGACGAGGAGACGATCGCCCGCTTCGGGCCCCGTGCCTCAAACGGCGTGATCCTCATCACGCTGCGCTACGACGAACCGGCCCGCTTCGAGGCCGACAGCCTCTCGTTCGGCAACTACATCGCCCGCCGCGTCCGCTGGGAGGCGCACGAACCCGCGGCCCGCGTGGTGCTGCGCTACCGCATCACGGCCGAGGGGCAGACCATCGTCGAGGACGAGCTCGAATCCACCGACAACCGCCTGAAACGCCGCGTCCTGAAGGCCGTGGAGGAGGCGCCGCGCTGGCGACCCGCCCGCAAGAACGGCCGCGCGGTGGAGAGCGAGGGGGTGCTGCGCATCCAACTGCCCGAGGGCAAGCGCATGCCCCGGCAGATCGAACTGGTAATCCGCTAACCCGCTGACGCCGCAACGCCCCGGCCCGGCTCAAAACAATCAGACCATGAAAACGAATTCCCTCTCTGCCTGGATTCTCGCCGTCCGCCCCTACAGCCTCGGCAACTCGGTGATCCTCGTGCTCGTCGGATCCGCACTGGCCTGGTCCGACGGGGCTTTCCACCTGCTGCCGGCACTGCTGTGCCTGCTCTTCGCCCTGCTGATGCAGTGCACGGCCAACCTCGTGAACGACCTCTGGGACTACCTCAAGGGGGCCGACCAGCCCGACCGCCTCGGGCCCGACCGCGCCTTCGCCAAGGGATACATCACACTCGGGGCCATGAAGGGCGGCATCGCCGCCTTCACCCTCGCGGCCTGCGCCGCCGGATGTGCCCTGCTCGCCTGGGCGCTGCGCCACGACGTGCTCCGCTACGGCGGCTGGGAGCTCGTGGCCGTGGGGCTGCTCTGCGTCGTCTTCGCCTACTTCTACACGGCCGGGCCGTGGCCGCTGGCCTACCACGGACTGGGCGACGTCGCCGTGATCCTCTTCTTCGGGCTGATTCCCGTCGGCTTCACCTATTACCTCCAGACCGGCGCATGGAGCTGGGAGGTCACCCTGGCCGCACTGGCCTGCGGGCTGGTCATCGACACGATGCTCATGATAAACAACTTCCGCGACCGCGACGAGGATGCCCGCTGCCGCAAGCGCACGGTCGTCGTCCTGCTGGGCGCCGCCTTCGGCCGCTGGGGCTACCTGCTGCTCGGCGTCGCGGCTGCCGCGCTGTGCCTCACGCTCGCCTTCGCGGGCCGCTACGGCGCCGCCCTGCTGCCGCTGCTCTACCTCACGCTGCACGTCGCCACGTGGCGCAAGATGGTACGCATCGACCACGGCGACGCGCTGAACGTCTGCCTCGGCGAAACGGCCCGCAACATCATGCTCTTCGGTGCGCTGCTGACCGTCGGCATCCTGATCGGATAAGAGACGACAACCCATGGCGGAACCCCGGCACATCACCCTGCGCGAACTCCAGCAGCTCGTCAAGCGGACGCTCGACGAGCGGTTCGCCCTGCCGCTGTGGGTCAGCGCCGAGATTGCGGAGATCAAGGTCAACTACTCGGGCCACTGCTACCTCGACCTGGTGGAGAAGGGCGGCGCCAACGGCGTCCCCACGGCCCAGGCCCGCGCCGTGATCTGGCGCTCGCACTACGGGCGCGTCGCGGCCCGCTTCGAGGCCGAAACCGGGCAGCGGCTCGCCGCCGGACTGCAAATCCTGGCCAAAGTGCTGGTCAACTACCACGAATTATACGGCTTCTCGCTGCAGATCACCGACATCGACCCCTCCTACACGCTGGGCGACATGGAGCGGCAGCGGCAGCAGACGATCCTCCGCCTGCAGCAGGAGGGGGTCTGGGAGATGAACCGCCAGCTGCCCGCCCCCGACGCGATCCAGCGCATCGCTGTCGTGTCGAGCGCCCAGGCCGCGGGCTACCGCGACTTCTGCAAGGAACTCGAGCGCTCCCCGTGGCGCTTCCGCACGACGCTCTTCGACGCCTTCATGCAGGGAGCCGCAGCCGAGGAGTCGATCATCGGGGCGCTGTGCGCCGTGGCCGAACGGGCGGAGGAGTTCGACGCCGTGGTGCTGATCCGCGGCGGCGGCGCGGCAAGCGACCTCAACTGCTTCAACGCCTACCGCCTCTGCAACCACATCGCGCAGTTCCCGCTGCCGGTCATCACGGGCATCGGCCACGACAAGGACGTCAGTGTCGCGGACATGGTCGCCTTCCGCACGCTCAAGACCCCGACGGCCGTCGCGGGGTGGCTCGCCGAGGAGTTGGAACGCCGCTGGAGCGACTTCCAGCTGGCGGCCCTCAAGCTGCGCGACGCGGTGCGCGGCCGCACGCACGCGGCCGAGCTGCGCCTGGAGCGCCTCGCCTCCGAGCTGAAGCGGATGGCCGGCGGGTGCCTCGCGCAGGAGCGCCTCCTCTCGGAGCAGCTCCCGGGGCGGCTGCGCGACGCGGTGCGCGAACGGCTCGCGCACGAAGGGATGTACCTCGCCTCGGCCGAGGAGGTCGTGGCGGCACACGCCCCCGAGCGGCTGCTCAAGCTCGGCTTCGCCCTGCTGCACAGCGGCAGCCGGGGCGTCGTCTCCGCAGGCGGCGTGCGGCCGGGCGACGAGCTCGGGATCGAACTTGCGGACGGCACAATCACGGCAACGGTAACCGATACGAAGATATGGCAAAAAAGACAATGACATACGCCGAGGCGATGTCGCAGATCGAAGCGATCCTCGACCGCCTGCAGCGCGAGGAGATCACGGTGGACAACCTCGCCGCCGAGGTCAAGCGCGCCACGGAGCTCATCGCCGAGTGCAAGGCGCGCCTGCACAAGGCCGAAGAGGAGGTGGGCAAAATCCTGCAGGAGCCATGAAACGGCTGATCCGCTGGGCCCTGAACCACATTCCGCGGCCGGTGCTGCAGCGCATGGCCGGATGGGCCGTACCGATCCTGGGGCTGTTCTACCGCGGACGCGGCGTCGAGTGCCCCCTCTGCGGGTCGCACTACCGGCGCTTTCTGCCCTACGGCTACGTGCACTCGCGCGCCAACGCGCTCTGCCCGCACTGCCTCTCGCTGGAGCGCCACCGCCTGCTGTGGCTCTACCTCACACGCGAAACGGACCTGCTGCAGAGCCACCCCCGCACGCTCCACATCGCCCCCGAGGTCTGCATCCTGCGCCACCTGAAGCCCCACTTCGCCGCCTATCCGGGCCGGTACGTCACGGCCGACCTCGAGAGCCCGCTCGCGGACCTGCACTTCGACGTGCAGCAGATACCCCTGGCGGACAACTCCGTCGACGTGATCCTCTGCAACCACCTGCTCGAACACGTGGCCGACGACCGGCGGGCGCTGCGCGAGCTGCACCGCATCCTCAAGCCGGGCGGCTGGGGCATCGTGCTCTCGCCCGTGGAACCCGACTACGAGCAGACCTTCGAGGACGACACGATCACCGACCCCGACGAGCGCACGCGCATCTTCGGGCAGTACGACCACCGGCGCATCTACGGCGCCGACTACGCCGACCGGCTGCGCGGGGCGGGCTTCGACGCCGCGGACATCGACTACGCCGCCTCCCTTACGGAGGAGGAGCGCCGCCGCTACGCCCTGCCCACGGACCATATCTACGTGGTATACAAGCACTGACCCCGGGACCGAAAGGGTCTATTTCCCGAGAGGAGGGCGGCGGGCTGCGATCCGGCACGCCGCACGGGACCGTGGCCGGAATCCGGAGATGCTGACACGGCATACCCCGGGCAGTCCAACCCGATCAATAAAGGTAGAAGACGATGCCGATGAAGTGGCAGACGACCGCCAGGTTGATGAGCAGGTGCCACACCATGTGGTGGTAGCGGAACCCCTTGCGGGCGTAGAACCACGCCCCCAGCGTGTAGAGCACGCCGCCTGCGGCGATGAGCCACAGCAGCGGCACCGAGGCGTGGCGGATGAAGAGTGGCAGGAAGAGGACGATCGTCCAGCCCATCACGAGGTAGATTGTCAGGCTCACGGCCGGGATCGAGCGCCGCGAGAGCGACTTGTAGAAGATGCCGAACAGCACCATGGCCCACTGCAGCACGGTGATCAGCACCCCCTGCCAGCCCCCGATGACCGAAAGGGCGATGGGCGTGTAGCTGCCGGCGATGGCCACGTAGATGAAGATGTGGTCGAGGATGTGGAAGACCTCCTTGTGGCGCGAGGAGGGGTTCATCGAGTGGTAGAGCGTCGAGGCCAGGAACATCAGGAAGATCGAGATGACGAAGATGCTCACCGAGACGGCGGCCAGCAGGCCGTCCGGATCGTGCGTGTAGGCCCAGACGGCCGCGAAGGGCAGGGCAAGCAGCGTCACGAGCGACATCACGCCGTGCGACACCGCATTGGCGACCTCCTCGCCCAGGGTCGGCACATAGACCGGCTTTTTCTGTACCATGGTACTACGGGAATGGTTCGACACGCCAAATTTATGAAATTTTTTCATATCTTTGCCAACAAGGTCAATACGGTTAGGTAAAATGGACGTTTCACGGTATGAAAAACTCCGCACGACGGTGCGCGAGAACTTCTCGGAACATACCCAGCAGCTCGTCGACGAGGCGCTGACGTATGCCGCCGAAAAGCTCGACGGCCTTCGGCGCTACGACGGCACGCCGCTGCTCGACCACGGGGTGGCCGTCGCCTCGATCGTAATCTCCGAAGTGGGTCTCGGTCGCAACTCCACCCTTTCGTCGATCCTGCACGACGTCGTGCGCATCGCACACAAGCACTCCACGCCCGAGGAGTTCCTCGCGCTGACGGCCGACATCCGCGAACGCTTCGGCGAGCAGGTCGTGGGCATCACCATGGGGCTGGCGAACATCTCCGAACTGCGGCTCAAGGTGGCCAAGGAGCAGGCCGACAACTTCCGCGACCTGATCGTCAGCTACTCCGAAGACCCGCGCGTGATCCTCATCAAGCTGGCCGACCGCCTCGAGGTGATGCGCTCGCTCGGGATGTTCCCGCACGAGAAGTGGCGCAAGAAGAGCTGGGAGGCGATGAACCTCTACGCGCAGATCGCCCACAAGCTGGGTCTCTACACGATCAAGAGCGAACTGGAGGACATCGCGCTCAAGTACCTCGAACCGAAGGAGTACGAGCACATCGTCACGAAGCTCGAGGAGAGCGCCGATGAGCGCCGGGCCTTCATCGCGCGCTTCCTGGTGCCGATCACGCGGCGGCTCGACGAGCAGGGATTCAAGTACCACGTCAAGAGCCGCACGAAGTCGATCTTCTCGATCTGGAACAAGATGCACAAGCAGCACGTGCCGTTCGAGGGGGTCTACGACATCTTCGCCATCCGCATCATCATCGACTGCCCGCCCAAGGAGGAGAAGGCGCAGTGCTGGACCGTCTTCTCGATCGTCACGGACTTCTACACGCCCAATCCGAACCGCATGCGCGACTGGATCTCGATCCCCAAGTCGAACGGCTACGAGTCGCTGCACACGACCGTCTCGGCCGAGGGGCGCTGGGTCGAGGTGCAGATCCGCACCGAGCGCATGGACGCCGTGGCCGAACGCGGCATCGCGGCGCACTGGCGCTACAAGGGGGTGAACCAGGGGGCCCAGACCAGCGAGATGTGGCTGGGGCGCCTGCGCGAACTGATCGAGGACACGACCCACTCGCTGGCGCAGCGTTTCGACGCCAAGCCGGCGTCGGGCGAGATCTTCGTCTTCACGCCCAACGGCGACCTGCGCAAGCTGCCCGAGGGGGCGACGCTGCTCGACTTCGCCTTCGACATCCACACCTCGCTCGGCGCGACGTGTGCGGGCGGCAAGGTCAACAACCGCGCCGTGTCGATCCGCGAGCCGCTGCACAACGGCGACATCGTCGAGATTCTCACGCAGAAGAACCAGACGCCCAAGTCCGACTGGCTCTCGTTCGTCGTGACCTCGAAGGCCCGCAACAAGATCAAGTCCTACATCCGCGAGGAGCAGGCCAAGCATACGCGCATGGGGCGCGAGGAGCTCGAACGCAAGCTCAAGAACTGGAAACTGGGCATCACGATCGACGAGGCCGTGGCCTACCTGGCGCGGCATTTCAAGCTGCGCCTCGGCACGGAGATCTACGCGCTGATCGCCACGCAGAAGCTCGACTTCGGGACGATCAAGGAGCTGCTTACGCGCCACCTGTCGGGCGCGGCCGAGGAGGAGCGCCGGGCCGCGGCGGCGGAGGCCGAGCGGCAGAAGGCCGCGCTGCACACGCAGAAGGAGGCCCCCGCGTCGCAGGATGCCCTGATCATCGACGACGACATCTCGAAGATCCAGTACAAGCTGGCCCGCTGCTGCAACCCGATCAAGGGCGACGAGGTCTTCGGCTTCGTGACGATCAACTCGGGGATCACGATCCACCGCTGCGACTGCCCCAACGCCCGGCGCATGCGCGAAAACTACCCCTACCGGGTGATCGAGGCGCGCTGGCGCCAGTCGGCCGAGGGGGCCTTCCGCGTCACGCTGCGCATCGTCGCGGCCGACGTCACGGGCATGGTCAACCACATCACCGAGATCATCAGCCGCGACCTGAAGCTCAACATCCGCGCGATGAACTTCACGACGGCGGCCAACGGCTGCATCGACGGCACGATCGCCGTCGAGGTGCCGGGCGCGAGCATCGTGGATACGCTCATCCACCAGATCATGCGCATCAAGGGGGTGCAGCGCGCCTACCGCATCAACTGACCCTCGCTCCGCCCCCTCCCCGGAAGAGAGGCCCGGACAAGCACAGGAGAGCCGCACCCTTTGCCGGGGTGCGGCTCTCCTGTTCCGTGCGGCCCCGCCGCTTCCCGCCCGAAACAGCGACCGGGCACAGCGTCACTCAAAACATTCACCGAACACGGCATCGCCCGGAACGGCCGCGAACACCGTGCTGCCCGAAACAGCCACCGGCACAGCACCACCCGAAACGGCCGCGAACACCGTGCTGCCCGGAACTGTCGCCGGGCACAGCGTCATCCGAAACGGCCGCCGGATACCGCGCCGCCCGGGTTATCCGCCAAAAACGGTACCGCCCGGCCTTCCGGCGGCTCCGCGCCCTCCTCGCAAAAAAAAGCGGCGGAGACCCATCGGGGTCTCCGCCGCACGGTTTCCGCCTCGCGGGCCGGAATTACTTGATGCGCTCGTAATACTCGCGCGTGCGCGTGTCAACGCGGATCTTGTCGCCCGTGTTGATGAACAGCGGCACGCGGATCGTGGCGCCCGTGTTCACCGTGGCGGGCTTGAGCGAGTTGGTCGATGCCGTATCGCCCTTCACGCCCGGCTCCGTGTAGGTCACCTCCATGTCCACGATCGGGGGCAGCTCGGCCGAGAGGACCGTCTCCTTTTCCGTGTGGAACATCACCTCGACGATCTGGCCGTCGGCCATCAGGTCGTAGTTGTTGATGAGGTTCTTGTCGATGTTGATCTCCTCGAAGGTCTCCGTGTGCATGAAGTGGGCGCCCAGGTCGTCCTCGTAGGTGAACTGGTAGGGACGGCGCTCGACACGCACCGGTTCGATGCGCGCACCGGCCGAGAAGGTGTTCTCGACCACGCGGCCGTTCTCGAGATTCTTGAGTTTCGTGCGCACGAAAGCGGGGCCCTTGCCCGGCTTCACGTGCTGGAAGTCGATGATCTGGAAGGTCTTGCCATCCAGCTCGATGCACATGCCGATCTTGATGTCTGCGGTTGTTGCCATAGTGTGTATCTGATTTTGATTCGATTTCGCAGCGCAAAGTTAGTAAAAATTTCCGAAAATCCTACGCTCCCGCCGCACGATCGGGTGAAGAGGCTGCGGAAGCGCGCATCTTCCGGAAAATGAGCCGTCCGGGAGCCGGAACGAAGGGGCCGGGAAAGGGTGGCGCGGCACGGATGGCGGCGCCGATTTTTTTGAATTTTCGCCAAATTTCCCCTATCTTTGACCGATTCAACACACAAATACGGAAAAAAGATGAGAAAAATGCAACGACTGCTGCTCCTGCTGGGTACGGCAGCACTGGCCCTCGCCACGGCAGCCTGTTCAAACGACAAGGATGACAACAGCGGAAACGGCGGCAATGGCGGCGGCATCACCCCGACCGAGGGTGTGACGACCGAGGCCTTCTACAAGGGCGACCTCTACGGCGCCGGCACGGGCAACCTCTGGATCAACTTCATCTCCGACATGGAGTACAACGCCTCCGCGGGGGACTACACGGGCCCGGGCTACATCCTCTGCCTGGACTTCAACACGACGCTGGCCGCGAATGCCGACTTCGCGGCGCTGGCCGAGGGCACCTACACGTGCGACTACACCAACGACACGCACGAGGCCTTCACGCTCAACGTCGCCCACGGGGACAGCTACCTGGCGCGCTACGACGCCAACGGCGGCGCGGAGAGCTTCGACATCACCGGCGGCACGGTGACCGTCTCGACGCAGGAGGGCTACTACCGCATCGACGCGGCGCTAACCCTTTCGGACGGCAGCGAATACGCCTACTCGTTCATCGGCGCGATCTCGTTCCTCAACCGCTCGGGCGAGGGGCAGATGAGCAACCTCACGCAGGATACCGAAGTCAAGGGGCTGTCGCAGGCCCTGCTGGCCTACGGCGGGACGGTCTTCACCGAGACGTCGGACCTCTACACGGTCCTCCTCGCCGGGCCGAACTACGACCTCGACAGCAACTACGGGCAGTCCGATGCCCTGATGCTCTCGGTCAACGTCACGCCGGGCAGCTCCACGGGCATCCCCTCGGGCACCTACACCGTGATCGACGCCATGACGGCCGACGACTACGATGTCAACACGCTGTTGAGCGGCGTCTACGAACCGGCCTACGGCGGCTATTTCGGAGCGTGGTACTTCTCGACGACCGGCAAGGTCGAGGCCTCGCTGCGCAGCGGCACGGTGACGATCACCAACCGCGGCGGCAACGAATACACCTTCGAGATCGACCTCAAGGACGGCTACGGACACCGCGTCACGGGCTCCTATGCGGGTGTCTGCCGCGTGGAGGACTGGTCGTAAGGTCCAGCCGCACGGACAACGGAAAACTCCCGCCTCGGCCGAGGCGGGAGTTTTTTCTTGTCACGGACCCGACGGGCGGCACATGCGGCCCGGGAATGCGGCGCACGCCGCTACAGCTCAATGGCCTTGCAGCGCAGACCCAGCTGGCGGATCTTCTCCAGCGTGCGCGGCAGGGCGTAGCGCATGTTGCGGAAGGCCTTTTCGCTGTCGTGGAAGACCACGATGGCGCCCGGGGCAAGGTACTTCGTGACGTTCTTCAGGCAGGTGCGCGGCGAGAGCTGGCGGTTGTAGTCGCGCGAGATGATGTCCCACATCACCAGCTTGTAGCGCTGACCGAGCAGGCGCGCCTGCGCCGGCGTGATCTGCGCATAGGGCGGACGGAACAGCTCGCTGTGGATCAGATCGTTGGCAAAGTCCACATCCTCCGTGTAGCGTTCCAGGCTCATGCCCCAGCCCTTCTGGTGGGAGTAGGTGTGGTTGCCCACGCGGTGCCCGGCGTCAACGATGCGCCGGAACAGGTCGGGATACATTTCGACGTTCTTTCCCAGCACGAAGAAGGTCGCTTTGGCATCGTACTTGTCCAACGTTGCGAGAATCCACTCCGTGATGCCGGGTGTGGGACCGTCGTCGAAGGTCAGGAACACGCCGTCCTCGTCGTCAATCTCCCAGATCAGGTCCGGCATCAGGCGCCGGATTATTTTCGGTGGCTTCAAACGCATACAGGACAAAAATAGCGATTTTCGCGCCATCGGCGAAACAAAAACCGCCTTTTTCACACCGTCTGCGAAAAAATCAGTATATTTGCCCAAAACACATCCAGACCATGAAACGACTTATCGGTTTGTCGATCGTTCTCCTTTTCGCCGCGCTGACCACCGGTTGCGACGCCTTCCGCACGTTGAGCGACGCCAACATCAAAACCTCGCAGGGCAAACCCTACGAGCTGATTCTCGTCTGCCCGCAGGCGGAGTGGACGGGCGAAGTGGGCGACACGCTACGCGCGATCCTCACGGCGCCGGTTCCCTATATCAACCAGACCGAACCGCTCTTCGACGTGCTGCGCGTCACCGAGCGCGGATTCCGCAACATGATCGCCGAGCACCGCAACATCCTCAAGGTGCTGGTCGACCCCTCCGTGAAGGAGACCACCGTGGCCGTGCAGTACGACGTCACCGCGCAGCCGCAGGTCGTCCTGACGCTGCAGGGACCCGACGACCGTTCGGTCGTGGAGTACCTCTCGCAGCACCGTGCCGAGCTGGTTCGCGTGCTGGAGATGGCCGAGCGTGACCGCGACGTGGCCTACAATGCCAAGTTCGGCAACCCCGGCATCGAGGAGGCCATCCGCAAGACCTTCGGTATCCGCATGAACGTCCCCAAAGGCTATCTGCTCGCCGCCAGCCAGACCGACTTCCTCTGGGCGCGCTACGAATATCCGACCGCCAGCCAGGGGTTCTTCCTCTACTCCTATCCCTACGCCGGGCCGCAGTCGCTCACGGCCGCAGCCCTGACGGCCGCCCGCAACCAGTTCGCGGCCCGCATTCCGGGTCCCTCCGACGGCTCGTACATGACCACCTCGACGGCGTTCGAGCCCGACCTGCGGATCTTCCGGCTCGAAGACCGCACGTGGTTCGAGCTGCGCGGTTTCTGGGATGTCGAGGGCGACTTCATGGGAGGTCCCTTCGTCAGCTACTCGACCGTCGACCAGGCCACCGGCCGCATCCTGACGCTCGACTGCTACGTCTACTCCCCGAAGCTGCACAAGCGCAACTTCGTGCGCGGCGTCGAGCACCTGCTCTACGGCATCGAGTTTCCGAAACCCGAGCAGGGGAAATAACCCCGCCGCACCGGCCGGCGGCCGCGCATGCCAGGCTGCCGACACAAAGGGCCGCCCGCACAAGGTCGGGGCTGAAAGGAACCGGGGGCATAAGGCTGTTGACGAAAGACTCGCCCGCACAAAACCTATGACGAAAGACCGTCCGTACAAGGACGGTTGCGAAAGCCTGCGGGCAAAACGGGAGGGGCGGAAAGCCGCGGAAGAAGACCGAAGGTCTGCGGGCAAAACAGAGCGCGGGCGAACCGGATGACGCAGGGAATCACCGAAGAAGGCCGACGGCTGCCGAAGCGACGGCTGCCGAAAGAGGTGGACAGACGCGGGAAACGTATCGGTTGAAAAGATGCAACTGATTCTCACATACATCTTTCTGATCATCTATACGATCACGATCGTAGGGATCATTCTGGTCGTTATCACCGACAACCGGAATCCGCTGAAGACCCTGCCGTGGATCGTTGTGCTCGTGCTGGCTCCCGGCGTGGGGCTGGTCTTCTACTTCTTCTTCGGGCAGAACCTCTCCAAGCAGCGCATCATCTCGCGCCGCACGCGCAAGCGCATCACCACGCAGCTCGAAGAGAGCGACCGCGACGGTACCCGCCGCATCCCCCACGACCAGCGGACACTCGCCCGGCTGCTCTACAACACGAGCCACGCCGTACCGCTCTACGGCAGCCGCATCACCCCCTACACGGAGGGGAGGACAAAGATGGAGGCCCTGCTGGCCGAGATCGCACGGGCCCGCCACCACATCCACCTCCAGTACTACATTCTTTCGGACGACACGACGGGTCGCCGGCTGTGCGACGCCCTGATCGCAAAGGCCCGCGAAGGGGTCGAGGTCCGCATTCTCTACGACGACGTGGGCAGCCGCAGCGTGAAAAAGCGCTTCTTCGCACGGATGCGCCGGGCCGGCATCGAGGTCCGCCCCTTCCTGCACGTGAAGTTCCCGCGCTTCACGAGCAAGGTCAACTACCGCAACCACCGCAAGATCGCCGTCATCGACGGCCGCGTGGGCTTTATCGGCGGCATGAACATCGCCGACCGCTACGTCGAAGGGCCCGGCTGGGGCGTCTGGCGCGACACGCACTTCCGCATCGAGGGGCGCGGCGTGGCCGGGCTGCAGGTCTCGTTCCTGAGCGACTGGTCCGCGACGACCAAGCAGCACGTCTCCGGCGAGGCCTACTTCCCGCCGACGGAGCACTTCACGGACAACATCCTCCAGATCGTGCCGGGCAGCCCGCTGGGCAAGTGGCGGACGCTCCTGCAGGCATACAGCCTCGCCATCTCGCGGGCCCGCCGCCGCATCTGGATCCAGACCCCCTACTACCTGCCGCCCGACGTGCTGAACACGGCCCTGCAGGTCGCCGCGCTGGCCGGCATCGACGTGCGGATGATGCTGCCCGCCCGCTCCGATTCGAAGGCCATCGACTATGCGTCGCACTCCTATCTGGACGACATGGTCAAGGCCGGTGTGAAGATTCTCTTCTACCGGCCGGGATTCCTCCACTCGAAGCTGCTGATCGTCGACGATACGCTGACGGTCATCGGATCGGCAAACATGGATTTCCGCAGCTTCGAGCACAACTTCGAGGTCTGCGGCTTCGTCTACGATGCCGACTTCACGGCCCGCATGGCGGCGATCTTCACCGACGATGCGGCGCAGTGCACGCCGCTCGCCCCCGGAAAATGGTTCAAGCGACCACGCAGTCACAAGTTCGCGGAGTCGTTCCTCCGACTCTGCTCCCCGCTGATGTAAAATGTAATTCCGAAAGGACGATTACAGCTCGACGATGCCGTTGCGGATGGCGTAGACCACCAGCGAAGCGGTGTTCTTGCAGCCGGTCTTTTCGAGGATGTTGGCGCGGTGCTTGTCGACCGTGCGTTTCGAGATGAAGAGTTCGTCGGCGATCTCCTGGTTGGAAAGACCCCGGCAGACGGCCACCAGAATCTCCCGCTCGCGCTGCGAGAGGGGCTCCTCGCCGCTGTTCTCGCGCGTGCGCATGCGTCCCGTGAGCGACGAGAGCAGCTGCGGCGAAAAGTAGCTGCCGCCGCCCATGACCGTCTCGATCGCCTCGATCACGTCGCCGATATCCGAATCCTTGAGCAGGAACCCCCGGGCCCCGGCCTCGACCATGCGCGAATAGTAGCTCTCCTCGCCGAACATCGAGAGCGTGATGATCCGCAGGTCGGGACGCAGCGCCAGCGCCCGTTCGGTGGTCTGCGCCCCGTCGAGCCCCGGCATGGCGAAGTCCATGAAGACCACGTCGGCCTCCGCCCCGGGAAGCATCGCCAGAAACTCCTCGCCGCTCGCGGCCTCCCCCACGACGCGGCAGCCGGCGCAACGCTCGAGCAGCCCCCGCAGTCCGTTGCGGAAGAGCGAATGGTCGTCGACCAGTATGATTCTGCACTCGGTCATCGGCGTATCCTTTTCTGCTGCGGCTGCTCCTCCTGCGTGCTCACGCGGATCGTCGCCCGCATCCCCTTACCCTTGGAGCTCGTGATGGCAAAGCTCCCGCCCAGCGAGTTGATCCGCGAGGAGATGTTCGACAGCCCCATGCCGCAGTCCATCATCGCCTCGGGATTGAACCCCCGGCCGTCGTCCGTGTAGTCGAGCGCCAGGCACGTGCCGCTGAGCGACAGCGACAGGTTGATCGACGAGCAGGCGGCATGCTTGAGCGAATTGTTGATCAGCTCGCAGATCACTCGGTAGAGAATCACCTCGATGTCCGTATCGAAGCGCTCCGAACGGAGGTTCGTCGTGAAGCGGATCTTCACGTCGTGCATCGCGGCGCTCTTGTCGATGAAGTTCTGCACGCCGCGCGCCAGCCCGAAGTCGTTGAGCACGTGCGGCGAGAGGTTGTTCGAGATTTCGCGCAGCGAGCGGATCGCCTCGTCGATGACGTAGGTCGTGTTGGTGATGATCTCGCGCTGCTCGGCATCGCGCTCCTCGCGCGCCAGCGCCGAGAGCGACATCCGCGCCGACGAGAGCAGCGGGCCCAGGCCGTCGTGCAGCTCCTTCGAGAAGCGCGAACGGGCCTTCTCCTCGGTGCGCAGTACGGCCGTCAGAATCCGCTTGTTGAGCAGCGACCGCTGCCGGTTCAGGCGGTCGATGTACTTGAAGAGCTTGTGCGCGTACATCACGCCGATCGAGAGGCAGACCGAGACAACGATCCCCAGGTAGGCGAACCACCAGCGGGGCACGTACTGTCCGTTGGCCACGAGGAACTGGATGAGCCGCTCGACCGACAGCAGCGAGAAGCCCACGATGAAGAGGATCCACACCGAATTGTACTTCGTGGCACGCACGAGCCGCAGGGCATAGACCGTGGCGAGGGTCTGGATGGCGATGGAGATGATGAGCAGGACCTTGATCAGCATAAGCCGCGATTTTTTACAAAAATAATCATTTTTTCCGATTCGGAGGCCCTGCCGCCGTCCGGAATCCGGAGGAAAATCACACCCGGTCGCCTAACACGCACCGCAGCCGCTCCAGCTGGCGGTAGTCCGTCAGGTCGGCCTGCACCGGAACCACCGAGACGTAGCCGTGCGAGAGGGCCCACTCGTCCGTATCCTCGGCCTCGGGTTCGCCGTTCACGAAATCGCCCGTGAGCCAGAAATACTCCCGGCCCCGGGGGTCCTCCCGGCGGAAGAACTCCTCGCGCCAGAAGCCGCGGTTCTGACGGCACAGCCGGATGCCCTTCACCTCGGCGGCGGGCCGCGCCGGGACATTGACGTTCAGGCAGAGCGGCAGCGGCAGCTCCGCAGCGGCGAGCACCTCCCCGACGATCCGCCGTCCGTACTCCACGGCCCCCGAGAAGTCGGCGTCGGCCGAATGGTCGTCGAGCGACAGCCCCACGGCCGGACAGCCGTAGAAGCTCCCCTCGATCGCCGCGCCCATCGTTCCCGAATAGAGCACGTTGGCCGCCGAGTTGGAGCCGTGGTTGATGCCCGAGATCACCAGGTCGACCCGTTCGTCGCGCAGCAGGTAGTCGAAAGCCATCTTCACGCAGTCGACGGGCGTACCCGAAAAGGCGTAGACGCACACGTCCTCCTCCTCGCGGATGCGCCGCAGGTAGAGCGGGCTGTACATCGTGATGGCCTGGCTCATGCCGCTCTGCACGGTTTCGGGAGCCACGACCACCACGCGGCCGAACGTGCGGGCCACCTCCACGGCCGCGGCAAGTCCCTTTGAAGCGTAACCGTCGTCATTGGTTACGAGGATCAGTTTCCGATTCATCTTTCACGTTTTTTCCGGGCAAAGATACGAATATTTCCCGCCCGGCGGCGATTTTTTCATCCCCGAGCGCGGGAAATGATTTTTTTTGTTTATCTTTGCCCTCCCAAACGGGCGTAGATCAACCTCTTTCATTGGGCGCTACGGCAACAGCGGCGCTCCGGGGGCCGGAGAAGGCGGCGGACCGGGCCGAGGCGGATGTCAGAAAAGGCGGAAGTGGAGGACGGCAGCCGAACGGCAGGTGGCAGAAGTCACCGGCGGAAAACGGCGGGCCGGGCCGAGGCGGACGTCAGAAAAGGCGGAAGCGGAGGACGGCAGGTCATCGGGATTCGGACGCGGAGCAGCGCGCGGGATTGCGGGTCAGGGGACCGGCATGGTAGCTACGGTGCAGCGGGAATGTTGAGTACGAAACTATTAATATTGTTGCAACAATGAACAAAGACGCAATCATCAAGCTCGTCAACGAGCAGATGTGGCCGAAGACGGATGCCGATATTCCGTCGTTCAAGGCCGGTGACACGATCACCGTTTCCTACCGGATCATCGAGGGTAACAAGGAGCGTATCCAGAGCTTCCGCGGCGTAGTGATCCAGATCAAGGGTTCGGGCAAGACCAAGATGTTCACGATCCGCAAGGTATCGAACGGCGTGGGTGTCGAGCGCATCTTCCCGCTCTACTCGCCCCACATCGACAAGATCGAGGTCAACAAGATCGGTGTCGTCCGTCGTGCACGCATCTACTACCTGCGCGACCTGACCGGCAAGAAGGCCCGCATCAAGGAGAAGCGCATGGGCGGCGCGGAGAAGAAGTAACCCCGCACCTCCAGAGAGAAAAGCAGGAGATCCTTCGGGATTCTCCTGCTTTTTTGCTATATTCGGCCTCATGAAACGACTCATCCCTCTTCTGCTGGCGGCCGCGACGCTCTGCGGCTGCCGTCCGGCGGTCTCCGACTATGCCATCGTCGCAGGCCCCGGCATTGCGGACGACCCCGCCTGGAGCGAGGTTGTCGCCGCGCTGCGGCAGTCGCACCCCGGTGCCGCACTCCTCTCCTACTCCGAAGCGCCCGACGAGGCGCTGCCCGCACTCCGGGAGCTCGCACCCCGCTACGTGGCCTTCGTCGACCGGCCCGAACAGATCGGCCGCGACTACATCATCGCGCTGAACCGCATGGCCCGCGCGGTCGACGGCGACAGCTACGACGACTACCTCTGGGGCGTTGTCACGGGCTACGACGCCGCGGCCGCCCGGCGCATGGTCGAGGCGGCACGCGAGCCGCTGACCGTCCGCAGCGCCGTGAGCACCCTGCGCGAGGTCGGCAGCGGCAAGTGGTTCGACGCCTTCGCCTACGTTGACGACCGCACGCCGGGCCTCTGCGGCGAGAAGCGCCCCGGCGCCGACTCGGTGATGCACTACATGACCACACGCACGCTCGCCGACGGCCGGCCCGACCTGCTGCGCTGCTTCTGCGACTTCTACGCCGCCTACGACCCCGACCTCATCACCACCGCCTCGCACGCCACGGAGCGCAACCTCGAGATGCCCTTCTCCGTCGGCAACCTCCGCGCCCGCGACGGCGCCCTCTACGCCGACTTTCCCGAGGGGCCCGAGCCGCTGCACGAGACGGGCAAGCGGCGGGTCTTCCTGCCCATCGGCAACTGCCTGATCGGCAACGTCAACCGCACACGCGAGAGCATGGCCGTCGCCTGGATGAACAGCGCACACGCCGCCGCGATGATGGGCTATGTCGTACCGACGTGGTACGGTCGCAACGGCTGGGGCGGCCTGAAATACTGGCTCACGACCCCCGGCCGCTACACCCTTGCCGAGGCCTTCTACCTCAACCGGCAGGACATGCTCCACTGGCTTGACGAGCAGCTGCCCGCGGTGCGCGACAAGGCCTTCCCCTACCCCGGCGACGATTTCGACTGGGAGCGCATGGTCGCGCAGGCCGACAGCACGGCCGGACGCCACCTCACCGACGACGAACTGGGCTTCTTCTTCGACCGCGACGTGCTGGCCTGCTACGGCGATCCGGCATGGGAGGTCCGTCTCCGGGAGCTGCCCGCCGAGCGGGACTTCGAGGTCACGCAGCGCCGCGTCGGCTCGCAGTACGAGATCACGGTGACCACGGCGCCCGACTTCAGCGCGGCGCGCATGGCCGGTGACCGTTTCAAGGAGGAGCACGTCGGCGACCTGCCCTTCAGCTGCTTCTTCCCCGAGCGGCTGAAGAATCCCCGCCTGGCCGAAGGACAGACGTGGCATGCCGCTGTCGACGAGAACTTCCTGCTCGTCTACGACCCCGGCTTCGAGCCCGGACGGAGCTACCGCATCCTGCTCGACACCGACCGCTGAAAACCGCGTGCAGACAAGCATCGGAACAGAAGAAGCCGGGCTCCCGACGGGAGTCCGGCTTCCTGTTTGCATCCGACTGCGCACTTATCAGTCGTTGACGGGAATGTCCTTGTTGACGTTCTTCGAGCCAACAAGAGCGTAGTAGAGCATGTAGACGAGCGCCACGACGATCACCCAGTAGCTGGCCAGGTAGCCCACGCCGCCTCTCATGTCGACGATCGCATTCTGCAGGAGCGGCAGGATACCGCCGCCGCAAACCAGCGCCATGAAGATGCCCGACGCCTTCTCGGTGTACTTGCCCAACCCCTCGACGGCGAGGTTGAAGATGCCGCCCCACATCACCGAGGTGCAGAGACCGCAGAGCACGAGCAGTGCGGCGTTGACCGGCACGTTCACCAGACCGAAGCCGGCGGCTCCGTTGAAGACGGGCAGGTTGACGGCCACCTCCGGAGCGAGGATCGCACCCAGCGTCAGGAGCAGACCCACGCACGACACGACGCCGAGCATGGCGCGGGCCGACACCTTGCTGCCGATGACGGCGCCCACCAGACGGCCGACGAGCATCAGCAGCCAGTAGGTTGCGGCAACCGATCCGGCGACGGCCTCGGCGTTGACGCCCGAGCCCAGCACATTCAGGTCGGGATTCTGCAGCCACTTCTGCAGCACGTTGGGAATGCCGACCTCGATACCGACATAGACGAAGATCGCCACGGCGCCCAGCACGAAGTGACGGAATGACAGCGGACCGTACTTGTCGGCCTTCTTGGCGACGCTCTTCTTCGTATCGACCGGATTCTCGGGAATCTTCGTCAGGGCGAGCACCACGAAGGCGAAGGCGAAGATCGCCAGGGCGGCATACATCAGCGGGAAGACGTGGCTGATCTGCGCGTTCTTGATGCCCTCGGGGATCAGCAGGCCCGTCAGGATGATGACGGCCGTACCGCTCAGCGAGTTGAAGGCGCCGCCCGTCTGGATCAGCTGGTTGCCCTTGTTGCCGCCGCCGCCCAGGCGGTTCAGCATGGGGTTGACCACCGTGTTGAGCAGACACATCGAGAAGCCCGCGATGAAGGCGCCCAGCAGGTAGACGCCGAAGCTCTCGACCGTACCCGACAGCGTCTGGATGCCGACGCCGATGAAGCCCACGGCAACGGCGACGAGCGCCGTCTTCTTGTAGCCGTAACGCTGCAGCATGGTGCCCGCGGGGTAACCCATGATCGCATAGGCGATGAAGTTGGCGAAGACGCCCAGCGTACCCATCCAGTTCGGCACGCCGAACTGATACTTGAGAATGTCACCCATCGGCGAAGCCAGGTTCGTCACGAAGGAGATCATGGCGAAGAGGAAGATCATTACGACGATAGGCAGAAAGTAACTCTTTTTCTGTTCCATCTGAGAATTTATTTAGGTTAATGTTTCAGTTTCACAGGTTGGTTTCAGCGGTCGCGCTCGGCGATGTAGGCGCACAGGTCCACCAGCGCCGTGCGGTACGCCGAGGGTTCGTATTCGGAGAGCAGCCCCGCGGCCCGCTCGAGGTAGGCGTGCATCTCCCGGGCCGCCGCCTCCAGGCCGCCCTCGTTGACCACGGTGCATTGCAGGTACTCCACCGAGGCTTCGTCCTGACGGCAGCGCCCCAGGCGCTCGATCAGCTCGGCGCGCCGTTCGTCGGAGACCTTTTCGAGCACGGCAAGCAGCGGCAGCGTGATCTTGCCCTCGCGCAGGTCGTTGTTCGCGGGCTTGCCCGTATGGGCCGAGAGCGTATAGTCGAGGATGTCGTCCTGCATCTGGAAGGCCATGCCCAGCGCCTCGCCGAAGCGGCGCATGAGCGCCACCCGGTCGCGCGTGGCCCCGACGGCCAGGGCGCCGGCCGAGGCGCTCACGCCCAGCAGGCTGGCCGTCTTCTTGTGAATGATGTCGAGATAGGTCCGGCGCGTCATGTCGTGCGTCTCGGCGCACTCGTCCTGCATCACCTCGCCCTCGCACAGCGCGGCCATCGAGCCACAGACGTGCGTCACCAGGTCGAACTGTCCGCTCGTCAGGCCGATGGCCATGTTGCGCGCCAGGATGTAGTCGCCCAGGATGACGGCCTTGTGCGACTGCCAGCGGGCATTGACCGAAGGCTTGCCGCGCCGCGTGTCGGCCTCGTCGATCACGTCGTCGTGGATGAGCGACGCCACGTGGATCATCTCGACGAGCATGGCCGCCAGACAGGCCCGCCGGCCCGTCGCCGCGCCCGGCACGGAGGCGTTCATCGCCGCCGAGAGCATGACCAGCAGCGGCCGGATACCCTTGCCGCGCGACGAAAGCGCATAACGCAACATATCGGAGAGCAACTCCCCCTCGGCCGTGAACTGCCGTTCGACGAATTCGTCGAACGCCGCGAGCTCCGCCGTAACGGGTTTGCGGATGGAATCGAGTGTAATCATATCCGCAAAGATAAGCAAAATTCACGACAGAGAGGCGTCAAGTAACTATTTTTTCGTACCTTTGACCCTTGGTTAAGCGTTGAAAAAATGGTTTTTCAGAAAGATACGAAAAAGAGGTGGGTGGCCGCCGCGGCCGCTCTTGCGGTTTTCCTGCTCGTGAGCGTCCTCTACTTCGCGCCGCAGTTCCGCGGCGAGGTGCTGCCCCAGCACGACGTGCTCCAGTACGAGGGCATGTCGCGGGATATTTACCAGACGCGCGAGGCGACGGGCGAGGACCCGCAGTGGACGGGCGGCATGTTCTCGGGCATGCCCGCCTACCTGATCAACGTCGCCTACCCCGCGCAGCTGGTCAAGAACACCGTGGGCCGCATCACGCGCCTGATCGACACGCCGGCCGGGTTCCTCCTCTTCGCCATGGTCTCGATGTGGCTCATGCTGCTCGTCTGCGGCGTCGATCCGTGGGTGGGCATCGTCCCGGCGCTCGCCTACGGACTCTCGACCTACTTCCTGCTCATCATCGGCGCGGGCCACGTCACCAAGATGTGGGCGCTGGTCTACGCTCCGCTGATGATGGGCGGCGCATGGATGACCCTGCGCGGAAACCTCTGGGCCGGAGCGGCCGTCACGGCCCTCGCCGCATCGCTCGAGATCGGCGCCAACCACCCGCAGATCACCTATTACTTCCTGCTGGCGATGGCCGCCTTCTGGATCAGCGAGGGCATCGTCGCCCTGCGCGAAAAGCACCTGAAGGAGTTTCTGCGGCGCACGGCCGTGCTGGCCACCGCGGGGCTGCTGGCCGTGGGGTCGAACTTCGCGCCCCTGTGGTACACGGCCCGGCACGCGAAGGAGACCATCCGCGGCGGGTCGGAACTCGCCGCCACGGCCGAAACGCAGAACCCGGAGAGTTCGGACCGGGGACTCGACCTCGACTACGCCACGGCGTGGAGCTACGGCCGCGCGGAGACGCTGAACCTGCTCGTGCCCGACTTCATGGGGCGCGACTCGGGCAGGACCTTCCCGTCGGACGGGCAGGTGGCCGCCACGGCCAACGAATACGGTCTGCGGGGCATCGAGCGGCAGCTGCCCGCCTACTGGGGCACGCAGCCCTACACGGCCGGGCCGACTTACCTCGGGGCCGCGGTCCTCTTCCTCGCGGTGCTGGGCGCCCTGCTCGTGCGCGGCCGCAACCGCTGGTGGATCGTGGCCGTCTGCGCGGTGATGCTGCTGCTGGCCTGGGGCCGCAACTTCATGGCATTCACCGAGCTGGCCTTCAAGCTGCTGCCCGGATACGACAAGTTCCGCACGGTCTCGATGACGCTCGTCGTCGTGCAGTGGGCCGTGCCGCTGCTCGGGGCGATGGCCCTCATGCGGCTGTGGCGCGGCGACGTGCCCCGCAAACGGCTGCTGCGCGCCCTGGCGTGGGCCGGGGGCGTCACCGGCGGGCTGTGCCTGCTGCTGGCCGTCGCCGGCGGCTCGCTCTTCGACTTCGGTCGCGGGGAGAGCACCGTGCTGATGACCGACCAGTTCCACCAGCTCTTCCAGTCCAACGGCATGCAGGAGTATATCGACCGCGGCATGGACGTCGAGATGGGCGAGGCGATCGACGCCGCCATGGCCGCCGACCGCGCGGCGATGATGCAGGCCGATGCCTGGCGCTCGCTGCTGATGATCGCCCTCGCGGCGGGCGGCGTGGCGCTCTTCGCCTTCGGACGCATCCGCCGCGGAGGGCTCGTGGCGCTGCTCGGCGGCGTCGTGCTGCTGGACCTCGTGCCGGTGGACCTGCGCTTCCTCTCGTCGGAGGATTTCGTCTCGCCGCGCCGCCGGCAGATCACCGCCACGGCCGCCGACAAGGCCATCCTGGCCGACAGGACCCCGGGATTCCGCGTGCTGAACCTCACGGTCAGCCCCTTCAACGACGCCACGACCTCCTACTTCCACCGCTCCGTCGGCGGATACCACGGCGCCAAGCTCGCGCGCTATCAGGACCTGATCGACCGCTACCTGTCGCAGCTCGACGAAGGGGTGCTCGACATGCTCAATACGCGCTACCTGATTCTGCCCGGTGAGGATGGGCAACCCGTCGCGCAGCTGCGCACGACGGCCAACGGGGCGGCGTGGTTCGTCGACCGCCTCGTCACGGCGGAAGATGCCCGGCAGGAGATCGACCTGCTCGGCAAGACCGACCTGAAGACGACGGCCGTGATCGCCGCCCGGGACCTGCCCCTCGCCCAACTGCCGGCCGCAGCCGCGGCCGACACGCTCCCCGGCCGCTCGATCGCCCTCGTGGAATACCACGCCAACCGCCTGCGCTACGAATACTCGACCCCCGCGGAGGCCGTGGCGGTCTTCTCGGAGATATACTACGACAAGGGCTGGACGGCCACGATCGACGGCGAGGAGGCCCCCGCCTTCCGCGCCGACTACGTGCTGCGGGCGATGCGCCTCCCAGCCGGGACGCACGTCGTCGAATGGCGCTTCCGCGCCCCGGGCTGGCGGGCGGCCGAGACCGTCACGGGCATCTGCTCGGTCGTGATTCTGGTCTCCGCCGCAGCGGCGGTCGTGCTGGCCGTGCGCCGGAAGCGGCGCGGCAACGGGCGGCAAGAGGCGACAAACGCCGCCGAATAGGGCGGCAGGCGGGCGGCCGGAGCGCGAAGCCCCGCCCCCCCCGCGAAAAGCAAACTGCAAGGTATGAAAGACGACAAGAGACTCAAGCGCAAGGTGCGCAACTCCTACATCGTATCGACGGTCAGCATCACGCTGGTGCTCTTCCTGCTCGGTTCGGTAGGATACCTCATGGTGGCGGCGATGAAGGTCGCCGACACGCTCCAGGAGAGCATCTCCGTGAGCGTGGAGCTGAAAAACGGGCTCTCCGACGAAGAGAAGGAGCGGATCGCCGCGGCCCTCTCGGCCGAGGAGATCGTCGGCACGATCGCCTTCGTCCCGCGCGAGGAGAAGGCCGACGACGCCGAGTTCCGCAAAATGTTCGGCAGCCAGTTCGAGGAGGTGCTCGGCGAGAACCCCCTGCTCGACTCCTACGAGCTGACCCTCACGGCCGCCTCGGCCGATACGGTGCTGCTGGAGGGCTTCCTCGCCGCCGCGGAGCACCTGCCGGGCGTCGAGCACGTCTCCTACCCCGCCCGCATGGCCCAGCGGCTGCACGCCACCGTCGGCAAGATCCGGCTCGTGCTGCTGCTCTTCGGCGGGGCACTGCTCGTCATCTCGCTCATCCTGCTCAGCAACACGATCCGGCTGGCGATCTTCTCGAAACGCTACCTCATCAACACGATGAAGCTCGTCGGGGCGACCAGGTGGTTCATCATGCGTCCGTTCCTCGGCAGCAGCATCAAGCAGGGCATCCTCTCGGGCGTGGCCGCCTCGGCGCTCTTCTGCCTGGCGGTCTACGGGCTCAACGAGGCCGTGCCCGAGCTGACAAGCGTCACCGAGGCGATCCGCATCGCCATCATCGCCGGAGCGATGATCGTCGGGGGCATCGTCATCTCGGGGCTCTTCACCGTCATCGCCCTCAACAAGTTCGTCAACATGAAGTCCAACAAGATATACCTCTATTAATTGCATGAAACAAGCGAACAAGAAATCCACGGAGCCCGCACAGGAGAATCCCCGCATGCCGCTCACGCGCCGCAACTACATCATCCTGGCCGTCGGCTTCGCCGTCATCCTCCTCGGGTTCATCCTCATGGCGGGCGGCGGCAGCGACTCGCCCGACGAGTTCAACTACGCCATGTTCTCCTGGCGCCGCATCACGCTGGCCCCGATCCTGGTCATCGCCGGCTTCGTCACCGAGATCTTCGGCATCATGAAGCGCTATGACCGATAAGAGAGACCCAAACCCAAAAACCGAATAAAGAAACATGGACACACTGCAAGCCATCCTGCTCGGCATCGTGCAGGGTATCACGGAGTTCCTGCCCGTATCGAGCAGCGGACACCTGCAAATCGCCAAGGAGCTCCTCGGCGTGGAGCTCGAAGAAAACCTCACCTTCGACGTGGCGCTGCACGCCGGAACGGTCCTGAGCACGATCGTGGTGCTCTGGAGCGAGATTCAGCGCCTGCTGCGCGGGCTCTTCTCGCGCCGCTTCAACGAAGAACAGGCCTACGTGCTGAAGCTCCTGCTCTCGATGATTCCGATCGGCATCGTCGGCTTCCTCCTGAAGGACCAGCTCAATGCCATGCTCGAATCCCCGGGCATCCTCGCCATCGTCGGAGCCATGCTGCTGCTTACGGCCGCGCTGCTCGCCTTCGCCTACTACGCCAAGCCGCGGCAGAAAGAGACGATCTCCTACCGCGACGCCTTCATCATCGGCCTGGCCCAGGCCTGTGCCGCCATGCCGGGCCTCTCGCGCTCGGGCTCGACGATCGCCACGGGCCTGCTGCTCGGCAACAAGAAGACGGCCGTGGCGCAGTTCTCGTTCCTCATGGTGCTGATTCCCATTCTGGGCGAGACCTTCCTGCAGGCCGTCAGCGGCGAACTGACGGCCGGAGTCGACGGCGGAGTGCTCGCCGCCGGGTTCATCGCCTCGTTCATCACCGGATGCCTCGCCTGCAAGTTCATGCTCGAGGTCGTCAAGCGCGGCAAACTCATCTGGTTCGCCCTCTACTGCGCCGCGGTGGGCATCGTCTCGATCCTGAGCTACATCTTCTGATCCGCTCCGACCGCAAACCCGATACACGGAACACAACCTACGGAATGAAGCCAACACAGGACCTGCGGGGCATCAACTTCGAGGAGGGCTATATCGCCGTCGTGGACAAACCGCTGGAGTGGACCTCGACGGACGTGGTCCGCAAGGTGAAGTTCACGCTCCGCAAGCTGGGATACCGCAAAATCAAGGTGGGGCACGCCGGGACGCTCGACCCGCTGGCCACGGGCGTGCTGCTCGTCTGCATCGGCCGCGCGACGAAGCTCGTCGACGCGCTCCAGGCCGAGGAGAAGGAGTACGTGGCCGACGTGATGCTGGGGGCCACGACCCCGAGCTTCGACCTGGAACACCCCGTCGACCGGACCTACCCCTGGGAACACATCACGCGCGAGGCCGTGCTGGAGGCCCTCGCCTCGCTCACGGGCGAGCGGTTGCAGACCCCGCCCGTCTACTCGGCCAAGAAGATCGACGGCACGCGCGCCTACGACCTGGCCCGCGCCGGCGAGGAGGTCGCCGTGCGGCAGGCGCTCATCACGATCTACGAAATGGAGCTGCTCGAATGCGAACTGCCGCGCATCCGCATCCGCGTGCGCTGCAGCAAGGGCACCTACATCCGCTCGCTGGCCCGCGAGATCGGCGAAAGCCTCCGCAGCGGCGCCCACCTAACCTCGCTGCGCCGCACGCGCAGCGGCGGTTTCACGGTGGACAACGCCTGGCAGCTGGAGGATTTTCTGGAAAAACTGCAAGAACTTGAAACAAAACGGGATTTTCTGCGTATAGAAAATAATCTGTCTCACCTCCCGAACGCAAAAAAGAGCACTGAAGCATGAAACTATCGCAATACGGATATGAGTTTTCGCCGGAAATGCTGGCCAAATATCCGACCGAGAACCGCGACGACGCGCGGCTGATGGTCATCAACCGGGCGAAGGGAACCATCGAACACCGCATCTTCAAGGATATCATCGACTACTTCGAGGAGAAGGACCTCTTCGTGTTCAACGACACGAAGGTCTTTCCGGCCCGCCTCTACGGCAACAAGGAGAAGACCGGCGCCGAGATCGAGATCTTCCTGCTGCGCGAACTGAACCGCGAGCTGCGGCTGTGGGACGTGCTGGTCGACCCGGCCCGCAAGATCCGCATCGGCAACAAGCTCTACTTCGGCGACGACGACCTGCTCGTGGCCGAGGTGATCGACAACACCACCTCGCGCGGCCGCACGCTGCGCTTCCTCTTCGACGGCTCTTACGAGGAGTTCAAGCGCACGCTCTTCAGCCTCGGCGAAACGCCCCTGCCGAAGTGGGTGCGCGAGAAGGTCGAACCCGAGGATGCCGAACGCTACCAGACGATCTTCGCCCACCACGAGGGGGCCGTGGCCGCCCCGACGGCCGGCATGCACTTCTCGAAGCACCTGCTCAAGCGCATGGAGATCAAGGGCATCGACTCGGCCTTCATCACGCTGCACGTCGGACTGGGCAACTTCCGCACGGTCGACGTCGAGGACCTCTCCAAGCACAAGATGGACTCCGAGCAGTTCTTCGTCACGGAGGAGGCCGCCCAGGCCGTGAACAACGCCAAACGCTCCGGACACAAGGTCGTCGCCATCGGCACGACAGTCATGCGCACGATCGAGACGGCCGTCTCGACCCACGGCATGATCAAGCCCATGGAGGGGTGGACCAACAAGTTCATCTTCGCACCCTACGACTTCACCGTGGCCGACGCCATGGTCTCCAACTTCCACCTGCCCTACTCGACGCAGCTGATGATGGTGGCGGCCTTCGGCGGCTACGACCTCGTCATGGAGGCCTACCGGGTCGCCCGCGAAGAGGGCTACCGCTTCGGCACCTACGGCGACGCGATGCTCATTCTTTAAGAATTTTTTCGTAACTTTGCGAAGATAAAAACACCTCAAACCATGGCAAGCAAGATTCTGTACGTTAGCCAGGAGATCGCTCCCTATCTTCCCGATACGGAGTGCTCCAAGCTGGTCCGTGCACTGACGCAGGCTATGCAGGAGCGCGGAAACGAAATCCGCACGTTCATGCCCCGCTACGGCTGCATCAACGAACGGCGCCACCAGCTGCACGAGGTCATCCGCCTGTCGGGCATGAACCTCATCATCGACGACAACGACCACCAGCTCATCATCAAGGTCGCTTCGATTCCCGCAGCCCGCGTACAGATCTACTTCATCGACAACGACGACTACTTCGCCCGCAAGGCCGTGCTGACCGACGCCGAGGGGCACTGGTTCGCCGACAACGACGAACGCGCCATCTTCTTCGCCCGCGGCGTGCTCGAGACGGTCAAGAAGCTGCGCTGGACCCCCACCGTCGTGCACTGCCACGGCTGGCTCACGTCGGTCGTCCCGGTCTACCTGAAGCGCATCTTCGCCGACGATCCGATCTTCCGCGACGTGAAGGTCGTCGTCTCGCTCTACGACGACGCCTTCGACGGCGAGCTGGACCCGCAGTTCGCCGCAAAGATCGCCGGCGAGGGGGTTCGGGAGAAAAATCTCGACATTCTCGCCCGGCCTTCATACGAAAACCTCTGCCGCTTCGTTATGGAGTATGCCGACGGTGTCATCGTCGCATCGCAGCATGTCGACGAGCAGGTGCTCCGCATCGCCCGCGGGAGCGGGAAGCCGATGCTCGAATACCAGTCACCCGACGCGGAGGACTTTTTCGACAATTACAACCGATTCTATGAAGCAATACAATAACTTCTTCCGCCGCGTGCTCCGCACCGCCGCGCCCGCCGCAGCCTTCGCCGTGCTCCTCGCCGCCACGTGCGGCGCCTGCACCACGGTCGACGATACGCTGGGCTCGAACCTCGTGCCGGAGAACCAGCAGATGAAGGCCGGACACGTGAAGCTCGAATTCGACAAGCTCAACCCCCGGAAATACGTCGAGACACGCCTGTTCCGGACCGACTCGGTCGTCACCTCGAACATCACCTACGGTTACCTCGGCTCGCAGCTCAACGACACACTCGGGCTGCGCACGGCGGGCTTCCTCACGCAGTTCGCCAACTACTACTACAAGGTCGGCGAGGGCTACTTCGGCTACCGGCCGATCTTCGACTCGGCGCAGCTCAGCCTCTCGTTCTCGAGCTACGGCACCGACACGCTCACCGAGCAGACCTTCGCCGTCTACGAGATCGTGAGCAACGCCTACCTGACCGACAAACCCCTCGGGGCGGGCAAGACGGAGCGCGACACGGTCTTCTACGCCAACTTCGACCCGCTGGACCCCAACGGCACCCACAACGCCGCCGACCGGGTCTACGACCCCGCGAAAAAGCTCTTCACCTTCACGCTGGGAGGCAGTCACGGCCCTTCGGTCACGAGCGTGACGCTCCAGCCCACGGCCGAGGGACGCGCCTTCGTCAACCGGCTGATGCTCCAGGAGGGCGAGCACAAGGATGAATATTCGCTCTACAGCTACGACAGCCTCGAATACTGGGTCAAGGCCTTCAAGGGGCTCTACATCTGCCCCGACCCCGATGTGCCGGTGACCGAATACGGCAAGGGGGCGATCTACGCCACGACGCTCGAGGAGTCGGGTCTGACGATCTACGCCCGCAACCGGCTGGAGAGCGACCCGACGATCATCAAGGATACCGTCGGCATGACCTACAACTTCTATGTCGAGGGGGCCGAATACGGCAGCGTGTCGGTCAATGTCCTGCAGCGCGACTACTCGCGCTACAACCCCGCGACGGCCGGCGACATCCATATCGAGCCGGAGCTGGCCGCCGAGACGAACGACGAGCGGCCCGAGACGCCGATGGTCTATGTCGAGGGCATGGCCGGCGTGGTGACGGAGCTGACCTTCACGCAGGAGTTCTTCGACCGACTGGACGAGCAGCTCGCCGCGGAGTACGCCGAGAGCGGCAAGCAGTTCGAGACGCTCGCCTTCAGCCAGGTCCGCATGCGGGTCTACTTCACCGACAGCGACTACGACTGGGAGAGCATCGACCGGGGCTCGACCGCCGACGGCAAGCCGCTCGACGTCGTGCGGCTGATCGAGGAGATGACCGCGGCGCCGAGCCGGCTGGGACTCTACACCGACTACAAGACGCTCGCCGCCGTGAGCGACTACAACTACCTCTACGAGACGAACTACGGCACCGAGCTCTCCTACGGCGGCTACATCAACCGCAGCCAGGGATGCTACGTGATGGACATCACGGGTTACGCGCAGGAGCTCTGGAACAGCTACACGGAGGAAAAGAGGCGCGCCGCCAGGGAGGGCCGCGCCGTCGATCTGAACAATGTCGAACACCGCACGATCTACCTCGGCCCCGAGGCATACAGTCTCTACACGCCCTCGTTCGGCGTGCTCCAGGGAGAGGCCCAGACCGAAGGATCGTCCATCAGGAACCACGCACCGATCGGGTTCGACATCACCTATACCATGATAAGATAACATTCACAGAAGCCGAACGGCGGAACCTAAGTGTCACGACTTAGGTTTTCGCGTTTCAGAAAAAGCCTTGAACAACGCAATGCAGGAAAATTTAGTTATCGTCGAGTCTCCGGCAAAAGCGAAAACCATCGAAAAGTTCCTCGGCAAGGACTACATCGTCAAGTCGAGTTTCGGACATATCCGCGATCTGTCGAAAAAGGACCTCGGCATCGACATCGCCGAGGGCTTCCGCCCCATCTACGAGGTGCCGGCCGACAAGAAGAAGGTCGTCGACGAGCTCACGCGCCTCTCGAAGGAGAAGACCGTCTGGCTCGCCTCCGATGAAGACCGCGAAGGAGAAGCCATCGCCTGGCACCTGACCGAAGTGTTGGGTCTCCCCGTCGACCAGACCAAGCGCATCGTCTTCCACGAGATCACCAAACGGGCCATTCTGGAGGCCATCGAGAAGCCCCGCACGGTCAACATGGACCTCGTGAACGCCCAGCAGGCGCGCCGCATTCTGGACCGTCTGGTGGGCTTCGAGCTCTCGCCCGTGCTGTGGAAGAAGGTCCGCCCGGCCCTCTCGGCCGGCCGCGTGCAGTCGGTGGCCGTAAGGCTGATCGTCGAGCGCGAGCGCGAGATCATCGCCTTCCGCTCCACGCCCTATTTCCGCGTCGTGGCCCAGTTCCACGCCGCCGACGACCCCGACAAAACCCTCTTCAAGGCCGAACTCTCGTCGCGCTTCGAGACGCGCGAGGAGGCCGAGGCCTTCCTGCGCAGCTGCATCGGCGCCGGCTTCACCGTCATCCGCGCCGAGGAGAAGCCCGCACAGCGCTACCCGGCACCGCCGTTCACCACCTCAACGCTCCAGCAGGAGGCGGGCCGCAAGCTGGGCATGTCGGTCTCGCAGACGATGTCCGTGGCGCAGCACCTCTACGAGCAGGGTCTGATCACCTACATGCGTACCGACTCGGTGAACCTCTCGCTGCAGGCCCTCGCCCAGTGCAAGGAGGAGATCACGAAGCTCTACGGCGAGAAGTACTCGCGCTGGTTCAACTACAAGACCAAGACCAAGGGGGCGCAGGAGGCGCACGAGGCGATCCGCCCGTCGTACATCGACCGGCAGGAGATCGAGGGCACGGCCGCCGAGAAGAGGCTCTACGACCTGATCTGGAAACGCACGGTCGCCTCGCAGATGGTCTGCGCGGAGCTCGACCGCACGACGGTCGTCATCGGCATGGACAACACGCCCAACCAGTTCGTCGCCCAGGGCGAGGTGGTCCGCTTCGACGGTTTCCTGCGGCTCTACTCCGAATCGACGGACGACGACCAGGCCGCGGAGAGCGGCGAGGGGCTGCTGCCGAAGCTCGCGGAGGGAGACCGCGTCGTCTCGACGCAGATCACCGCCACGGAGCGCTTCACCTCGGCCCCGGCACGCTACAACGAGGCGTCGCTCGTCAAGCGGCTCGAGGAGCTGGGCATCGGCCGCCCGTCGACCTACGCCCCGACGATCACCACGATCATCAACCGCGGCTACGTCGTCAAGCAGAACCGCGACGGACAGAAGCGCGGCTACGTGCAGCTGACGCTCGCCGACGGCCGCATCACGGCAAAGAACCTCACGGAGAACTTCGGCAAGGAGAAGAACCGCCTCTCGCCCACCGACATCGGCATGGTGGTGAACGACTACCTCGAGGCGCAGTTCGGTCCGATCGTCGACTACAACTTCACGGCGCGCGTCGAAAAGGAGTTCGACCGCATCGCCGAGGGGGAGATCACCTGGAAGGAGATGATCGCCGCCTTCTACGGCCCGTTCCACAAGATGGTCGACGCCGCCATCGAAAAGCAGACCGACAAGAAGGGCCAGGCCCGCATCCTGGGCACCGACCCCAAGACGGGGCACACGGTCAAGGCCCGCATCGGACGCTACGGCCCGATGGTCGAGATCGAGGGGGCCGAGGGGGAGAAGAGCCGCTTCGCCTCGCTCAAGAAGGGACAGCTCATCGAGTCGATCACGCTCGACGAGGCGCTTGAGCTCTTCGCGCTGCCCCGCACGCTCGGGGAGCTCGACGGCGAGGAGCTGACCGTCGGCATCGGACGCTATGGCGCCTACGTGCGCTACGGCAAGTCGTTCGCCTCGCTCGCAAAGGGCGACGACCCCTACACGCTCACCTACGACCGCGCCGTGGAGATCGTGCGGGCGCACCAGGCAGCCGCCGCAGCGGCCAACACGCCGCTGCGCAGCTTCCCCGAGGATCCCGACATGCTGGTCAAGAACGGTCGCTACGGCGCCTACATCGCCTACAAGGGCAAGAACTACCGCCTGCCGAAGGGGGCTAAACCCGAGACGCTGACGCTCGAGGAGTGTCTGAAGATCGTCTCCACGTCGAAAAAGTAATCACAACCCAAACACCACCGCAATGAAAAACCTGATGCTTTCGCTCATCGCCCTCTGCCTCGCACTCACGGCAGGGGCGCAGACCGCCGACACGACGTCCGCGGAGGGCTACCGTTTCACCGACACGAAGATCATCCCCACGACGGCGGTCAAGGACCAGAGCCGCAGCGGCACGTGCTGGTGCTTCTCGACGCTCTCGTTCCTCGAGAGCGAGATTCTGCGCGCCGGAGGGCCCGCGTTGCACCTTTCGGAGATGTGGATCGTGCGCCACTCGTTCATGGACAAGGCCGAGAAGTATGTCCGCATGCACGGAACGATCAACTTCGCAGAGGGCGGTGCCTCGCACGACGTAACGGAGGGAATCAAGGCCCACGGCATCGTGCCGTTCGAGGTCTACCCGGGGCTGAACTACGGCACCGAGAAGCCCGACTTCCACGAGCTCTCGGTCGTGCTGAAGGCCTACCTCGACGCCGTTGTCAAGACGGGCGACAAGTCCGGCAAGGCCCTTTCGACGGCCTGGAAACGTGGCTTTGACGCCATTCTGGACGAATATTTCGGTCCGCTGCCCGAGACCTTCACCTACGAGGGCAAGGAGTACACGCCCGAGACGTTCGCGGCGCAGCTGCCCATCGACCTGGACAACTACATCGACATCTCGTCGTTCACGCACCACCCCTTCTACACGCAGTTCATCATCGAGGTGCCCGACAACTGGATGTGGGGCACGGTCTACAACGTGCCGCTCGACGAGATGATGCAGATCATCGACCACGCCCTCGAGCAGGGGTACACCGTATCGTGGGGCACGGACGTGAGCGAAAAGGGCTTCAGCCGCACGAAGGCCATCGGCATCGTGCCGGAGGCCGACACGGAGAGCATGAGCGGCACGGAGGCCGAGCGCTGGGGCAAGCTCACCGACCGTGAGAAGGAGGCGGCGCTCTACAAGTTCGACAAGCCGGGCAAGGAGCGCACCATCACGCAGCAGATGCGCCAGACGGCCTTCGACAACTACGAGACGACCGACGACCACGGCATGCTCATCATGGGCACGGCCACGGACCAAGCCGGCAACCGCTACTACAAGGTGCAGAACTCGTGGAACGTCCTGCCGCCCTACGACGGTTTCTGGTACTTCTCGCGTCCGTTCGTCGCCTACAAGACCACCTCGATCATGGTCAACAAGCAGGCCCTGCCCAAGGAGATCGCCAGGAAGCTGGGACTGAAATAGCCCCTCGTTTCTCCGGACAGACGACGGCGCCTCCGCAGCAGCGGGGGCGTCGTTGTTTATTGACGGCAAACGCCGCCGGGCAGAAGACGGCTTGACAGAAGGCCATCCAAACAGGAAACCCTCCGGGCACAAGACCATCCGGGCTGGAGGGCATCCGGGCTGGAGGGCATCCGGGCTGGAGGGCAAAAGACGGCCGGCGTAAGACAACCGGACAGAAGAGAACCCGGACGAAAGGCGGACTGGCGGGAAGGAGAGCCGGTGGGAAGGAGAGCCAGCGGGGAAGGAGAGCCGGTCGGTGACAACTTTTTTGCCCGTTCACAAAATTCGCTTATCTTTGCCCCTTTCAGCCGCTTCCGCCCATGAAAAGAGTCTGCATGCTTCTTTCCATCTCCGGTCTGTTGCTGATGCCCCGCACGGCAGAGGCACAAACGGCCGATACGCTGCAGGGGAGCCGTCAGGCACTCCCCGACCGCAGCAATACCCACTTCGTCGCAACAGCGACCGACAGCCCGTCCGACCCGGCGGCGCGCGCTGCCGCGGAGACTGCGCCGCCATACGCGACGCCGCAGCCCGACAGCATCGCCGCGGCACCCGCCGCTGCGGCAGACCCTGCTCCGGCAGACCCCGCTGCGGCAGACACGACGACCCGCCGCCGCGGCTTCATCCGCCGCATCATCGACTACTACAGCCGCTCGAACGAGGACCTCACCTTCCGCAAGAAGATCGACTGGAGCATCGTACCGGGTCCGAACTACTCCTCCGACTACGGCCTCGGCATCGGCTTCATGCTCGCGGGCTTCTACCGCCCCGACCGCACGGACTCGGTCACCTCGCCCTCGAACGTCTCGATCTACGGCAACCTCACCACGCGCCGATACGCCACGCTCTACTTCACGGGGGACAACTACTTCCGCCACGACCGCCGCATCCTCCGCTACTCGGGCTCGGTCGTCTACTTCCCGGGCGAGTTCTACGGCGTGGGACACCGGGCCGGTGCCGAGGGGTACAAGCAGGAGCTGACGACCACGGACCTGATCTTCGAGCTCTCCTACTGCGCGGCCCTTGCGCGCAACTTCTACGCGGGGGTCTGCGGCACGTTCAACTACTCGGGGACAAGGTATGCGCCCTCGGGGATGACCGAACGGCTGGAGCGGATCGCCGCCGACGTGGCGGCCGGAGGCGCCGTTCCCGACGGCCGCATGGGCGAGCTCTACACCCTCTGGCGCGAAGGACGCTACGACCCGGCCCGACAAGACCCCTTCTCGAACTACATCGCCACAACGGGCGAGCGCGCCCGGCCGCTGAACACCGGAGCGGGGCTCTTCCTGCAATACGACTCGCGCGACCTCACCTACAACGCCTCGAGGGGGCTCTTCCTGAAGGTGCAGGGGATGTGGTACCCCCGCCTGCTGGGCAACACGGGGCGCGAGTTCGGCCGCGTGACCGTGACCTTTGACTGGTACCGCAGGCTGTGGAAGGGGGCCGTGCTGGCCTGCGACCTGTACGTCGACGCGATGCTCGGCAACCCCTCGTGGCACCTCTACGCCAAGCTGGGCGGGGAGATGCGCATGCGCGGCTACTACGAGGGGCGCTACCGCGACAAGCGGCTCGGCACGGCGCAGGTCGAACTGCGGCAGCGGATCTACCGCCGCCACGGCCTCGTGGGATGGATCGGCGCCGGGCAGGTCTGGGGTACGGAGCCGTTCCGCTGGGGCAACACGCTGAGCAACTTCGGCTGCGGCTACCGCTTTGAATTCAAGAAGGGGATGAATATCCGCCTCGACTACGGCTGGGGCGACTTCGGCAACCGCAACCTGCCCTGGGACCGCAAGCGCTCCTCGGCCTTCCTCTTCACGGCGTCGGAGGCCTTCTGACGAGCGTCGGAGACCTTCTGACGACCGCAGCACGGCACGAAAAAAGCCGCGCGGGCGCGGCAGGGTGCGGATTCGCACGACCACGGAGAATTCCGAACTGAAAAATTCGGGACAGAAGAGCCGGCCGGCGCTACAGGATAAAGGTCGCAAGATAGCCGTCGCGGCACAGCAGCCGCATGGCAACCGGCGCTCCGCCGGCAATGCGGCCCGCAAGACACCCGGCCGCAAGGTCCGCCTCGGTGATGCGCAGGTCGCGCAGCAGGTCCAGCTCCCGGCGCCCGGCATATTTGTAGAGGGTCTCCTTCGCACACCAGACGGCGGCCGGAAGCAGCGGATCGTCCGCGAGCGCCTGCTCTTCGGGGGTCATGTAGCGGGAGAGGACCCGGCCGAAGTTGCGCGTCACCGGCTCGATGTCCACGGCACAGCGGCGCAGAGAGAGGCAGACGGCGACCCGGCCGTCGCAGTGCGATACGGAGAGGTATTCCGGGCGGTTTTCCAGTACGGGCGCCCCGACGGCGTCGTAGGCGATGCGCACGTCGCGCCCCAGCTCACGCCGCACGAGGGCACGCCACGTCAGGTACTCGCGGCGCCGGCGCTCCGAGCCGAAGGCCGCGGCAGCGGCCCGCTCCTCCGCCGTCGCCCACGCGGCCGCCTCGCCTTCGGGCCACGGCGCCTCGATGATGAGCCCCGCGGGCAGGCGTCCGTCGCTCATGAGAGGTCCACGCGGATTTTGTCGATGCGGTGTGCCTCCATCTCCTGCACCGTGAAGCGGATGTCGTGCGCCGTGAAGGTGTCGCCCTTGCGCGGGAAGTCGCGCTTGAGTTCGAGCATCAGCCCCGCCAGCGTCTCGGCCTCGCCCTTCACGTCGGAGAAGGTATCCTCGTCAAGCGAGAGCACCCGCTCGAAGTCGCCGATGTGGGTCTTGCCGTCGAAGAGGTAGCTCTTGGCGTCGAGCCGCACGTAGAAGCTCTCCTCGTTGTCGCTCTCGTCCGAAATCTCCCCCACGATCTCCTCGATAATGTCCTCGAGCGAGACCAGACCGAGCGTCGAGCCGTACTCGTCGACCACGATGGCCATGTGGACCTTGTTCGACTGGAACTCCTCCAGCAGATCGTTGATCTTCTTGTGCTCGGGCACGAAGTAGGCCTTGCGGATGAGCTGCTGCCAGGCGAACTCGCCGCCGTGATTGATGTAGGGCAGCAGGTCCTTGACGTAGAGCGTACCGCGGATGTTGTCCACATCCTCCTCGTAGACCGGAATGCGCGAGAAGCCCGACTCGATGATCGTGCGCTTGACCGTCTCGTAGTCGGCCGTGCTGTCGAGCGCCGTCATGTCCACGCGCGGCTTCATGATCTCCTGCACCTCGGTATTGACGAAGTTGACGATACCCGAGAGCATCACGTGCTCCTCGGGCGAGGAGCTCTGCGTCATGTCGACGGCGTCGGCCAGCTCGTCGAGCGAGATTTCACTCTTGTGCGAGGCCTTCTCGCTGATGCGGCTGCTCGTATGGACCAGGATGTAGGAGAGCGGATAGAAGATCCAGCGCAGCACGAGCAGCGGCCGCGCGACCAGCGCGGCGAAGCGCACCGGCACGGTCTGCGCCAGCACCTTGGGCAGCACCTCGCCGAAGAGCAGCAGCAGGAACGACACCAGCACGGTCTTGAAGAGGAACTCGAGATTCCGGAAGACGAAGAGCGCGTCGATGATCCGGGCCGTGAGGATCGTGATGCAGATGTTCACCAGGTTGTTTATCACGAGGATCGTGGCCAGCAGCAGGTCCACGTCCGACAGCAGGCGCAGCACGGCGTCGGCCGAGGCGGAGCGGCGCTGCTGGAAGCGGCGCACGTCGTTGTGCGAGAGGGAGAAGAAGGAGGTTTCGGCCCCCGAGACAAGCGCCGAGATGCACAGCAGGCAGCACGTCACCGCGCAGAGCACGACGACGTGCGGCGTGAAACCGTTGAAGGTTATCCAAGGCAGGGTCGTATCCAAAGTCGGGATGTTGGGTTAGTCGAAAAGCGAACCGCCCCGCTCCTGCGTCGGCTCCTGCGAGGCCTGCGGCTCGTTGCGCAGCACCTCCCGGCGGCCGCCGGGCATCTGCACGACGAACTTCGAGTTGCGGGTCTGGTAGGCGGGTTTCGCCAGGCGCTGTTCGATGTCGCTGTACCGCGTCGACTTCGCACCGAGCACCACCTGCTCGAGCGGACGCGGCGCGGGCCTGGGCTGCTGCGCCGCAGGCTTGACGGGTTCCAGCACGGGCGCCGCGGCCTTCTCGCGCGAAGCCTCCACCGGACGGATCGTCGCTGCGGGCTGCGGCAGGAGCTCCTCGCCCTCCTCGCCCTCGAAACCCGTAGCCACGACGACCAGTTCGATGGCGTTGCCCAGCTGCGGCTTCTCGCTCGTACCCCAGATGATGTTGGCGTTGTGGATCGTGCCGTGCTCGTCCTGCACGCTGGCGTGCATCTGGATGTACTCCAGGATGCGGACGACCTCCTCGTACATGAGCTCCTCGGCATTCGACACCGAGATGTTGAGCAGGATGTTCTTGGCCCCCGAGATGAGGTTGTGGTCCAGCAGCGGCGAACGCAGCGACGCCTCGGCCACCGCCTCGGCCCGGTTGTCGCCCTCGGCCGTCGCAACGGCCATGTGGGCGCGGCCGCTGTCGCGCATGACCTTCGAGACATCGGCGAAATCGACGTTCACCAGGTCGCTCTCGACGGTGATGATCTCGGCAATGCCCTTGGCGGCCGAGGCCAGGATGTCGTCGGCCTTGCCGAAGGCCTGCTTGAGCGAGAGGCGCCCGTAGATCTCCAGGATGTTCTCGTTGTTGATAATCAGCAGCGAATCGACATTCTGCCGCAGCTCCTCGATGCCGCGTCGCGCCTGTTCGTAGCGGATCTTCCCCTCGACGGCCAGCGGCGAGGTGACGATGGCCACGGTCAGCAGCCCCATCTCCTTGGCGAGCTTCGCGATGACGGGCGAGGCGCCCGTTCCGGTGCCGCCGCCCATGCCCGCCGTGATGAAAATCATGCGCGTGCCAGCCTGCTCGAGCTGCTGCCGGATCTCGGGCAGCGTCTCGACCGCCGCACGGCGTCCGTTTTCGGGATCGTTGCCGGCGCCGAGGCCCTCGCTGCCGAGGCGGATCTTCAGCTCCACGGGGCTCTTGTCGAGCGCCTGCTGGTCGGTATTGCAGACCATGAACTTCACGCCCCGGATGCCGAGGTTCCACATGTGGTTCACGGCATTGCCGCCGGCGCCGCCGACACCGACCACCGAGATGATCGACCCGTCCGTCGGGCGGGCCTTGATTTCAGACATCAGTTCGTCCGTCATATCTTCTTTCACTTTTTTCTTCTACACTACACTGCGGAAAAACCGCACGCTGCCCCCCGACCGTCTGTCAGATCTCCTCGTTGTCCGACTCGGCGGCCATGAAGCCCTTGTTGATCCGGTCGATCGTCGACTGGATCATGCTCGCGAGTCCGCGCTTGCGCTTGGGCGGCTCGGGCGCTGCCGCATCCGCCGCGGGGGCAGCCGCCTGCGTCGCGGCGGAGATGCCCGCCTCGTGCGAGGCCGGCGACTCGGGACGGGCCGCCGGAGCGGGCTGCGACGGCTGCGACGGCTGCGAGGCCGCCGCTCCGCCCTGCGGGAAGCGGGGCGGCACGTGCCGGAACTCCGGGACGGGCGGCTCCTGCGCGGGGGCAAAGGGACGCCGCGGTTCGGCCGCCCGTTCGGCGGCGGGACGCTCGACCACCGAGCAGACGCCCAGCGTGGCCCCCTTGAGCAGAATGCCCACGACCGTTGCCGAGGCCGGATCGGCGCACCGGGCCTTCGACCGCTCGGTGATGCCCGAATCGGGCTGCGCGACGCGCACGTCCATGCCCGTCAGGCGGCGGAACAGCTCGTCGATGTCCTTCAGCTTGGCGCCGCCGCCCGTCAGCACGAGACCGCAGGCCAGCCTGTCGGCATAACCCGAATCCTTGATCTCCTGCTGTACGAATTCGACGATGTCCGTGGCCCGAGCCTCGATGGCCGTCGCCAGGTTGCGCAGCAGAATATCCTTCGCGTCGCGCGCCGTGCGGCCGTTCACGCGGACCAGCTTGTCCTCGGGCGCCAGTTCGGCGACCGCCGAGCCGTACTTGATCTTGAGGCTTTCGACGTGCTTCTCGGGCACGCTCATCGTGCGGATGTCGCGGTTGATGGCCGAGGCACCCATCGGAATCGAGGCCACGTAGCGCACCACGTTGCGGTAGTAGACCGTCACGTCGGTCACGCCGGCACCGAGGTCCACGACCGCCACGCCCTCCTCCTTCTCGTCGGGCGCAAGGACCGACTCGGGCGTCGCCAGCGCGTCGGGAATGACATCCAGCAACTTGATGCCCAGCCGCTTGAGCGCCATGTCAAGCCGCTGGATCGGCGTCTTGAGGCAGAGGATGAAGTTGAACGTCGAGGAGAGCTTGCGGCCGAACGACCCCACGGGATTCCGGACCTCCTGGCTGTCGTCGACCAGGTAGTTCTGGGGCACGCGCTCCATGATCGTCTCGTCGTCGGGCGCCTGCACGTTCCGCATGCGGTCGAACAGCGCCTCGACATCCTTCTGGTTCACCCCGTTCTGGGGGTCGTAGACGAAGACATGGTCCGTATGGCGGGCGCAGCGCACGAACTCGCCCGAGATGCCCGCATAGGCCTCCGTGATACGGATGTTGAGCGCCTGCTCGGTCTCCGCGACGGCCTCGCGGATCGCCTGGCTGACGAGTTCGATGTTCTCGATCCGCCCGGCATGAACGCCCTCGACGGGTTTCGAGACCAGAGAGAGCACCTCCACGAGCCCCTCGGCATTCTTCTCGCCGACGGCCACCGCGACCGTAAAGGAGCCCAGATCGACGGCAACGATATAATTCTTCCTTTCCACTGTATTATGATCCTATTTTTTCCTGCAAACCACCTGATTGCCGTATCGGACGTCGATCACTCCGTAGGTCTCCCACCCGACCGCCGGGAGTCCGCTGCGGTAGAACCGCTGGAGCTTGCCGAACTTTTCGTCGAGGCGTTCGAGACGTCCGAAGCGGATGAGAAACCGGCCGCTGCGGGGGACGAGGTCCACCTCCAAAGCGCCGCTGGAGGTCGTGCGGGCCACAATCTGCACCACTTCCGATCTCCAGAAATCATCCTCCTCGACGTACTCCACAAAGGTAAGGAGTTTCATGAAATCTTCGTAGCTTTTCTCCAATTTTTTTTGTGCCCGGCGCACGGCCTCCTGCCGCTCGGAAATCCGGTCGATGCCCTCCGCTATGAGGCGCGCCTCGTAGCGGTATCCGCGGCGCAGCTGCTCCTTGTGCGCCTTGAGCCTGTCCACGCGCAGTTGGAACATCGAGTCGGTCTCCAACCGCCACCACTGCTGCTTGATGCGCATGCGGCGCAGGTCGGCGATGTTGCGATCGTTCTTCAGCTCCCGCTTGTAGAAGGGGTACTTTTCGCGCTCCAGCCCGGCGATGCGTTCATCGAGCTTGCGCAGCTCGGCGTCGATCGCTTCGCGTGCGTCGCCCGCATAGTCGGCCGGGAAGGGCGGGCGGTAGGGCCCCGTCACCACCGGGACGTAGAGCGACGAGGCGCGCGGCGCGGCAAAGACATACCCACGGTCCGTCACGTAGGCATTGCGGCCGTCGGTCAGCAGGCGCAGCAGCGGTTTGCGCTGGCGGATCACGACGTGCAGCGCCCCGTCGTAGGAGACGTAGGCCGCCACCTTCGCCACGAAGCCGTTGCGGGCGATCAGCTGTTCGATCCCCGTAAGGTCGATCCCGTCGACGGGGGCCCCGACGGTCCGGATGCCGCTGCGGGCGATCCAGCCGCGCACCTGCCGCGAGGTGACCAGCTGCCCCTGCGAAGTGCTGTCGACGATCGCGATCTCGAGCCGAGCGACGCTCCTTGCCGCCCGCGCACGCCGCGCCGACGCACCCGCATAGAGCACGTAGGCGGCCACCGCGGCCCACAGCAGCGCAAAGAGCGCGTATCGGAGAATTCTGTTCAAAACGAAAGTCCGGGTGTCAAGCTTTTTGCTTCAATTTTTCGGCGATCGCCCCGCAGCAGGCGTCGATGTTGCCCGCCCCGAAGCTCACCACCACGTCCGTCGGCATCGCGGCCACGGTATCGGCCAGCGCCTCGCGCGGCACGATGCGGCAGGGGACCGTCACCCGCTCGGCGATGATCTCCGACGTCACCCCCTCGATCGGCTCCTCGCGCGCCGGGTAGATCGGCAGCAGCACCACCTCGTCGGCGTGCGACAGCGCCTCGGCGAAGCCGTCGCACAGGTCCCGCGTGCGGGTGTAGAGGTGCGGCTGGAAGAGCGCCGTGATCCGCCGCCCGGGGAACATGCGGCGCAGGGAGAGCAGCGTCGCGGCCAGCTCGCGCGGATGGTGCGCATAGTCGTCCATGTAGACCTGCTTCGGCGTATTGACGTAGAACTCAAAACGGCGCTTCACGCCCGCGAACGACGCCAGCCCCTCGCGCAGGCGCTCCGCATCGAGAGCCACGCCCTCGTGCCGCGCCGCGCACCAGACCGAAGCCACGGCCGCCACGGAGTTCTCGATGTTGACCCACCCCGGGACGCCGAGCGTGCAGTCGGCGATGACGCCGTCGGGCGTCACGATGTCGTAGCGGTAGTGCCCGCCCTCGAGCAGCCGCACGCGGGCGGCATAGAAGTCGCACGGCGTATCGAGCGCATAGCGCCAGACGGTGATGCCGGGGTTGTCGATGCGCAGGTCGAGCCCCTGCTTGATGATGAGGCTGCCGCCCGGGCGGATCTGCCCGATGAACTGCGAGAAGGCCTCCTTCACGGCCTCGTGCGTGCCGTAGATGTCCAGGTGGTCGGCGTCGGCCGAGGTCACCACCGCCACGTCGGGGTAGAGACGCAGGAACGAGCGGTCGAACTCGTCGGCCTCGACCGCAAGGCGCGCCCCGCCGCCCAGCACGAGGTTGCTGTCAAAGTTCTTCGACACGCCCCCCAGGAAGGCCGAGCCGCCGCCCGTGAGCGCACGGTTGAGCCACGCCACGAGCGTCGAGGTCGTCGTCTTGCCGTGCGTGCCCGCCACGGCCATCACGTACTTCCCGGCGGAGAGGTGCCCGAGCATCTGCGACCGCTTCTCGATGCGGAAGCCGTGCTCGAGGAAGTAGCGGTACTCGGCGTGGTCACGCGGAACGGCCGGCGTATAGACCACCATCGTCGTCGCGGGGTCGAGGAAGGCCTCGGGAATCAGCCGCACGTCCTCCTCGTAGTGAATGGCGGCCCCTTCGGCCTCGAGCGCCTCGGTCAGGGCCGAGGGGGTGCGGTCGTAGCCCGCAACGCGGCGCCCCTCGTGCAGGGAATAGCGGGCCAGGGCGCTCATGCCGATGCCGCCGATACCCAAAAAATAGATATTTGCGTATTCCATCTCGTCAACTCTTTGCCGCCCGGCCGCAGCGCATGCGCCGCCCGGGCGGAGTCGGTTATTTTTTCTTCGTTTTCTTCGTCTGCTCCAGCACGCGGAGCACCTCGTCGACAATCGCATCCGCAGCCCGGGGTTTGGCCAGCTGCTCGATGTTGTCGCTCATGCGGCGCAGCGCCGCGGGGTCGGCGAGCAGCTCCTCGGCCCGCCGCATCGCCGTCGTGCGGCACTCGGCATCCGCCACCACCACAGCAGCACCCTTCGCCTCCAGCGCCCGGGCGTTCTTCGTCTGATGGTCCTCGGCCACGTTGGGTGAGGGGACGAACAGCACGGGCTTGGCAACCAGGCACAGCTCCGAGACCGTGCCGGCGCCGCTGCGCGAGACGACCAGGTCGGCCGCCGCGTAGGCGCAGTCCATGCGGTCGATGAAGGCCCCCTGCCAGACGTGCGGCGCGGGGTGTGCGGCCAGGAAGGCCTGCATCTCGCGCTCGTAGTACTTGCCCGTCTGCCAGATCACCTGCACCGGGGCCTTGCCGCCGGTCGAGAGTATCCACGCCTTCATCATCTCATTGAGCGAGCGCGTGCCGAGCGACCCGCCGACGACCAGCACCACGGGCAGCTCCTCCGTCAGGCCGAAGCGCGCGAGCGCCTCGCGGCGGTCGACACCCCCCTTCGAGAAGCCGCCGCGCAGGGGGTTGCCCGTCAGGACAATCTTCTCCGCGGGGAAGAAGCGCTCCATCCCCTCGTAGGCCGTGCAGATGCGCGCGGCGCGGCGGGCCAGAATCTTGTTCGTCACGCCCGCATAGGAGTTCTGCTCCTGGATGAGCGTCGGTACGCCCATGCGCTGCGCGGCCCACAGCACCGGAGCGCTGGCATAGCCGCCGAAGCCGACGACAACATCGGCCCCGAAGTCGCGGATCGTGCGGCGCGCCAGCCGTATCGATCGCAGCACCTTGAAGGGGACGAGCAGGTTGCGCCACTCCAGCCGCCGCTGCAGCCCCGCAATCGGGAGCCCGACGATGCGGTAGCCCAGCGCCGGGACCTTCTCCATCTCCATCTTGCCCTCGGCGCCGACGAAGAGCAGTTCGACCTCGTCGCCCAGCCGCCGCTTCAGCGCCTCGGCGACCGCCACGGCCGGGTAGATGTGACCACCCGTACCGCCGCCCGAAAGAATGACACGTATTGCCATTTCGTTATCTGTTTTTTTGACCTTTTATCTTTTTTATCGGCCCGGCCGGCTGCCTGTCCGAAGGCCCGCCGCCGTCATCGGCCGCTCATTTCACCACACTTGCCCTCACTCGCCCCAGTTGCCGCGGTCGAGCGAGCGGTAGCCCACCGCCTCGGCGATCTCCTGCGCCGTGATCCGCTCGCGGCCCGCCAGGTCGGCGATCGTGCGCGCGACCTTCAGGATGCGGTCGTAGGCCCGGGCCGAGAGCGACAGCCGCTCCATGGCCCGCTCCAGCAGCGCCGCGCCGGCCGCATCCGGACGACAGTATTCGCGCAGCATCGCCGCATTCATCATGGCGTTGGTATGCACACCCTCCACGCCGCGGAAGCGCCGCTGCTGCACCTCGCGCGCCCGCACGACCCGCTCGCGGATCGCGGCGCTCGGCTCGCCCGACTCCGCACGCGACAGCTCGGCGGGCGTCACGGGCGTCACCTCGACATGCAGGTCGATGCGGTCCATGAGCGGCCCCGAGATGCGCCCCATGTAGCGGTGCACGGCCCCCGGCGAGCAGGTGCACTCGCGCGTCGGGTGGTTATAGTAGCCGCACGGGCAGGGGTTCATCGCCGCCACGAGGGTGAAGTTCGCGGGATACTCGACGCTGTAGCGCGCCCGCGAGACGACAATGCGCTTCTCCTCCAGCGGCTGGCGCAGCACCTCCAGCACGCTGCGGCCGAATTCGGGCAGCTCGTCGAGGAACAGCACGCCGTTGTGGGCCAGCGACACCTCGCCCGGCATGGGCGACTGCCCGCCGCCGATCAGCGCCACCTGCGACGCCGTATGGTGCGGCGCCCGGAAGGGACGCCGCGTCATGAGGTGCCCCGACACCCCGGCCTTGCCCGCCACGGAGTAGATCTTCGTCGTCTCGAGCGCCTCGTCGCGCCCCAGCGGCGGCAGGATCGTCGGCATGCGCCGCGCGAGCATCGTCTTGCCCGAGCCCGGCGCCCCGATCAGGATCACGTTGTGGCCGCCCGCCGCAGCGATCTCCAGCGCCCGCTTGGCCTGGGTCTGGCCGCGCACGTCGGCAAAATCCTCGGCATAGGGCGTTGCGGCGGCCACGTCGGCGACCGCCTCCCCGGATGCGAAGGGAGCCAGCGGTTCGGTGCCGTTGAGCAGGTCGCGCACCTGCGCGAGGCTTGCGGCCCCGTAGACCTCAACCCCCTCGACCACGGCCCCCTCGGCGGCATTCTCCACCGGGACGACCAGCCGCCGGAAGCCCGCCCGGCGGGCCAGAATCGCCAGCGGCAGCACGCCCCGCACGGGCTTGAGCGAGCCGTCGAGCGACAGCTCCCCGGCGAACATCGTCCCCTCGAGCGCCCCGGCGTCGATGCGTTCCATCGCGGCGAGAATCCCCACGGCGATGGGCAGGTCGAAGCCCGAGCCCTCCTTGCGCAGGTCGGCGGGCGCAAGGCTCACGACCACCTTGCGGCCCGACATCCGCTCGCCCGAGTTCTCGAAGGCGGCGCGGATGCGCTGCTCGCTCTCCTTGACGGCGTTGTCGGGCAGGCCGACCAGGTAGAGACCCAGCCCGCCGCCCGTAATGTTGACCTCGACGGTTACCGTCACGGCGTCGATTCCGACCACCGCACCCGCATAAGCCCTGACGAACATCGCTGCAAGGAATCAGAAGGGAGGCTCCTCGTCGAGCGAGGCCGAACTCCGGATATCGAACTCGCCGCCCATGGCGGAGCCCAGTCCCCCGCCCTGCGGCATCGGCGCGGCGTTCGAGCCGCTGGCGTAGTCGTCGTAGGCCTGCTGCGCATCGGCGGCCTGCGAGGGCGAGAGCATCGCGTCGTCCATGTCCGTGAAGCGCGCCTGCTCCTTGATGAAGCGCAGCGGAATGTCGCACACGGCGCCGTTGCGGTGCTTGGCCAGGATGATCTCGGCCATGCCGGCCGTCGGCATGCCGTCCTCGGTCGTCGTCAGGCCGTAGTATTCCGGACGGTGGATGAAGGCCACGATGTCGGCATCCTGCTCGATGGCGCCCGATTCGCGCAGGTCCGAGAGCTGCGGACGTTTCGAGCCGCCGCGCATCTCCGTGGCGCGGCTCAACTGCGACAGGGCGATGACCGGGACGTTCAGCTCCTTGGCGATCGCCTTGAGCGTGCGCGAGATGAAGGCCACCTCCTGCTCGCGGTTGCCCTTCGAGTCCTGGTTGCCGGTCATCAGCTGCAGGTAGTCGATGATGATGATCTTGATGTCGTTGTGTATCTTCAGGCGGCGCGCCTTCGAGCGGAACTCGAAGACCGAGAGCGCCGGCGTGTCGTCGATGTAGAGCGGCGCCGAGGCCAGGGGCTTGGTCGCCGATTCGAGGTGGCGCCACTGCTCGGGGGTCAGGCGCCCCGACTTGACGTCGTTGCCCGAGAGGCCCGTCTCGGCGATGATCAGACGCATCATCAGCTGCACGGCCGACATTTCGAGCGAGAAGAAGGCCACGCCCTGCTCGTAGTTGACGGCCATGTTGCGGGCCATCGAGAGGACGAAGGCCGTCTTGCCCATCGAGGGGCGCGCGGCGACGATGATGAGGTCCGAGAGCTGCCAGCCCAGCGTCACACGGTCGATGGCCGTGAAGCCCGACGGCACGCCGTTGTAGGAGTTGGCGTTCTTCGAGGCCTCCTCGATCTGCTGAAGCGCCCGCGAGAGAATCTCCTTGGAGGACTGCACCGAGCGCTTGACATGACCCTCGGCGACCTTGAAGATTTCACCCTCGGCAAAGCCGATGAGCTCCGTCACGTCAGTCGACTCGTCGTAGGAGCGGCGCTGAATCTCCGTGGCCGAGCGGATCAGTTCGCGCTGCACGTACTTCTGGGCGATGATCTTGGCGTGGAACTCGACATTGGCCGCCGAGCCGACCTTCTGCGTCAGCTGCGCCAGGTACGACGCCCCGCCGACCTTCTTGAGCTCCTTCTTGGCCTTGAGCCGCTCGGTCACGGTGTAGAGGTCGATGGGCTTGAGCTCCATCGACAGCTCCTCGATCGCCTTGTAGATGAGCCGGTGCTCCTCGGTATAAAATGCCTCGGGCGTGACGTACTCCTGCACGGCAATGATGCTGTCCTTCTCGAGCATCAGCGCGCCCAGCACGGCCTCTTCCAGTTCGACGGCCTGCGGCGGCACGTTGCCGGCCGTCTCGGTCATCGCCTCGAATGCCTCCCGGTTGCGGGAGGAGGGGGTATACTCTTTCGCCATTTCGTTCGATCAGTTTCGGACCTCAAAAGTACGGAAAATCGGACGAATTTAAAAAATATTCCAAATGAACGGATGAAAAAATCAATCGCGCCCCGGCCCGCCGCCAGAGGGTATCTACCCCGGCGTCGCGGCGCGCTTTAGGACGGATACCCGGCGGGGGTTCTTCCGGCGGCAGCGCTTCCGGCGGCGTCACACCCGCGGTGTCACACCCGCGGTGTCACGTGCCGCGGCACGTCCGGCATCATGCCCTGATGCCCAGACCGCATCCGGACCGCCATCCGACGCCCGCCGCATCACTCCCGGAGGCCCAGTTCGCGGCGCGGAACGGCCAGCGCGGCGATGCTGACCCGGCAGCCGGGTGCGGCGCGCAGGATCTCGGCGGCGCACGAGAGGAGCGTCGAGCCGGTGGTCATCACGTCGTCGACCAGCAGCACGTGGCGCCCCGCGAGCCGCTCGGGACGGCGCACGGCAAAGGCCTTCTCGACGTTGCGGGCCCGTTCGCGGCGGGGCTGGCGCGTCTGGCTCGCCGTATTGCGCCGCCGCACGACGCTGCGGCGGTCGACCTCAACGCCCAGCTGCGCGGCGATCCCCTCGGCGATATATTCCGACTGATTGTATCCGCGCCGCAGCCGCTTGAAGGGGTGCAGCGGCAGCGGCACGACGACATCCACATCGTCGTAGAGCCCGCCCTCGGCCAGGCAGGCACCGTACCACTCGCCCATCTCGCGGGCCGTGCGCCACGCCCCGCGGTACTTGAAGCCGTGGATCAGCTGCCGCCAGCCGCTCCCGTGGACGAAGAAGAGGAAGCCCGAGGCGCGGTGGAGAGGCACCAACCCCCAGCACTTGCGGAAGACCGGATTGTCGGCCTCGGCCCAGTAGCCCGTCAGGGGCGCCGTGGCGCGGCAGAGCGTGCAGACGGTGCGCTCACCCCGCACAAGGGGTGAGCCGCAGACGGCGCAGCGCGCCGGAAAGAGGAGCGACACAAGATCGCCCCACAGTTCACTGAGGATCGACATTGACGGTGACCGCCACGGTGCGGTATTCGGGATTTTCCGTAAAAGCCTTCAGTTCGGCGGAGAGCAATTCGCGGGCCCGGGCCGAGGAGGCGCCGCTCTCGATCTTGAGTAGCAACCCCACGAGGTATTCGCCGCGGATGCGGTCCACGGGCGGGGTCATGGGGCCCAGCAGCCGCCGTCCGAAGCGTGCGCGCAGGGCCGAGGCGAGGTGCAGCACGGCCCGCCACAGCAGCTCCATGTCGCGGTGGCGCAACTGCAGCGCCGTCAGCCGCGCATAGGGCGGGTAGAAGAAGGCCTGCCGCTCGGCAAGCTGCGCACGGGCCATCGCCTCGTAGTCGCCCTCGACGACCTGCCGGATGACGGGATGGGCCGGGTCGGCCGTCTGGATGACCACCTCGCCGCCGGCGTCGCGGCGTCCGGCGCGGCCCGCCACCTGCGTCATGAGCTGGAAGGCCCGCTCGGCGGCCCGGAAATCGGGGTTGTTGAGCAGGTTGTCGGCATTGAGGATACCCACCAGGCCGACGCCCGCAAAGTCGAATCCCTTGGTAATCATCTGCGTGCCGACCAGAATGTCCGTCTCGCGGGCCTCGAATGCGGCGACAATCTGCCGGAAGGCCCGCTCGCTCGTCACGCTGTCGCGGTCGAGCCGCTCGACGCGCGCCCGGGGGAAGATTGCGCGAACCTCCTCCTCGATCTTCTCGGTGCCGAAGCCCATCGGCACGACATCCGTGACGCGGCAGTGCGGACAGCGCTCGGGCACCGGCTCCGTATGGCCGCAGTAGTGGCAGACGAGCCGCCCGCCCGCCTTGTGGTAGGTGAGCGTCACGTTGCAGTGCGGACAGCGGGCCGTCCAGCCGCATGCCGTGCACTCGACATAGGGCGAGAAGCCGCGGCGGTTTTGGAAGAGCATCACCTGCTCGCCGCGGTCGAGCGTCTCGGTCATCTTGTCGAGCAGCAGCTTGTTGAAGTGGGCATGCCGCTCGCCGCGCCGCGCCGCGCGCAGCGTGTCCGAGACGAAGATGCGGGGCGGGCGGGCGGCGCCGTAGCGCTCCGTGAGCACGGCCCGGCCGTACTTCCCGCCCTCGGCGTTGAGCCACGTCTCGAGCGAGGGGGTGGCGCTGCCCAGCAGCGTGCGGCACCCGAGCAGCCGCGCCATCACCACGGCGCAGTCGCGGGCGTTGTAGCGGGGCGCCGGGTCGGTCTGCTTGTAGCTGGCGTCGTGCTCCTCGTCGACGACGATCAGTTGCAGGTTGTGGATCGGCAGGAAGATCGCCGACCGTGCGCCGACGACCAGTTCGCCCCCTTCCGAACGGTTCAGCCGCAGGTAGGTCTCCGTGCGGCTGCGGGGCGTGAGTTTCGAGTGGTAGGCTGTGACGCGGCTGCCGAAGATGCGCTCCATGCGGGCGATGAGCTGCGCCGTGAGGGCGATTTCGGGCACGAGCAGCAACGCACCGCCCCCGCGGGCGAGCGCTTCGGCGATCAGGTGGATGTATATCTCGGTCTTGCCCGAGCCGGTGATTCCGTGCAGCAGCGCCGCGCCCTTTCCGGCGGCGTAGGCGGCACGCAGCGCTCCGAGCGCCGCCTGCTGTGGCGGTGTCAGCTCCGGAAGCAGGAAGTGCGAACCGCCCCGCTCTATTGTGCGTTCGTGCTCCGCAGAGCGCAGATACCCCTTGCGGCACAAGGCCTGCAGGGCGCCGTAGTCGGCCCGCAGCAGGCGGCGCGCCACCTCGCCCGTCGAGATGCGGCGCTCGTCCCCCGCGGCGGCCACCTCGAGCAGCGCCTCGTACTGCCGCGGCGCCCGCCGTTCGAGGCGCTCGCACACTTCGTGCAGGCGCTCCTCGTCGCACAGCTCCGGCGCGAGCGACACATAGCACTCCGTGCGGGGGCGGAACTCCTCCTCGCTGAAGGCCTCCTCGGTCGCGGCCGAGGGTTTCATCAGCGACGGCAGCGCCACGCGCATCACCTCGCCGAGCGTACACAGATAGTAGGATGCGATCCACTCCCACAGCACCATGCGCTGCGGCGTGAGCAGCGGCCGGTCGTAGAGTTTCCGCTGCACGGGCTTGACGCGCCCGGACGACGGCGGGGTTTCATGCACCCGCCAAACAAGACCCGTATAGAATTTGCGAACGCCGAACTGCACGACCACCGCTTCGCCCGCCCCGAGCGCCATCCCCTCCGGCACGGAGAAGGTATAGGCCGGCTGGGCCAGCGGCAGGACTATGTCGGCATAACGGGGCATCAGAGCTTGTTAAGCGCCTCGAAGCCCTTGCCGTAGACCCCCATGACCGAGCCGACGGTGATGAAGGCGTCGGGATCGATCGTCTTGACGAACTTGAGGATCACGGCCGATTCACGCTTGCGGCAGACCACCATGACGATCTTCGAGTGCTCCTTCGAGTACCAGCCCTGCGAGTCGATGAGCGTCACGCCGCGGTGGACGTTCTGCGCGATGGCGTCGGCCATCTTTTCATAGTCGCGCGTCACGATGAAGACCTGGCTCGACTGCTGGTTGCCGGCCATGATCATGTCGACGGTGTAGCCCACGACGGCCGTCATGACGTAACCGTAGATCACCGTGTCGATGTGGAAGCCCACGAGCAGCGTTGAACCGATGATGACGAAGTCCGAGTAGATCAGGATCTTGCCGTAGCTGACCGTGTGGTACTTGTTGATAATCATCGCCACGATGTCCGTGCCGCCCGTCGAGCCGCCCTGCGCGAAGCACATCGAGATGCCCACGCCGGCGAGGATGCCGCCGAGGATCACCGCCAGGATGCGCTCCAGGTGGAGGAAGTCGCCGGCCGGCAGCACGTCCTGCCAGAAGTTCATGCCCACGGAGATGACGAAGACGCAGAAGATGGTCTTCACACCGAAGTTCCACCCCACGATGAAACCCGCGATGAGCAGCAGGATGGCATTGAGCACGAAGACCATCGTACCGATCTGGATCGAGATTCCGATCTGTTCGAGGGCGTTGCAGACGACGAGCGAGAGACCCGCGGCGCCGCCGCCCGTACCCCGGACCGGCAGGATGCAGCCGATCCAGCCGAACGAGTAGAGCATCATGCCGAATGCCATCAGGAAATACTCCTTGACGGTCTTCAGTACCGAATCCGTAGAGATGGGTTTCATAATGTGACGGGGGTTTTAACGGTTATCTCTGCAAAGTTAAAAAATTTCCCCTTGGTATGCGTTGCGCCCGGCCAATTTTTTTTCGAGCATCGCCAGCAGCTGTTCGTTGCGCACGAGGCCCCAGTTGCGGCCGTAGTGGTAGCGCGGCGGCGCCTCCGAGGCGAAGCGCTCGACGACCAGGTCGGGCCGCAGGCGGCGCAGGATCTCGACGAAGAGGTCGAGGTATTCGTCTATCTCCCAGAAGCGGAAGCGCCCGGGGTCGGCGTCGTACTCGGCGGCCATCGGCGTATCGCGGAAGACCTGCAGCTGGTGGAACTTCACCGTCGTGAGCGGCAGCGAGTTGATCGTCGCGACCTGCCGGAGCAGCATCTCGTCCGTCTCGCCCGGCAGCCCGAGGATGAAGTGCCCGCCGACGGGCAGCCCCCGGGCGGCGGTCATCTCCACGGCGCGGCGGGCCGCGGCGAAGTCGTGCCCGCGGTTCACGGCGCGCAGCGTCGCGTCGGAGGTCGACTCGATGCCGTACTCGACGGCCACGTAGCGGTCGCGGGCCAGGCCGGCCAGGTAGTCGAGCTTCTCCTCGTCGACGCAGTCGGGGCGCGTGCCGATGACGAGCCCCGCGACAAACGGGTGCGCCAGCGCCTCGGCATACAACTCCCGCAGCCGCGCAAGCGGTGCATGGGTGTTCGAGTAGGCCTGGAAGTAGACCAGGTAGCGCCCGGCCGTGCGGTAGCGCCGGCGGTGGAACTCGATCCCCTCCTCGATCTGCTGCCGGACACTCTTCGCCGGGGAGCAGTAGGAGGGGGTGAACGCTCCGTTGTTGCAGAACGTACACCCCCCGGTGGAGATCGTGCCGTCGCGGTTGGGGCAGCCGAAGCCCGCGTCGACGGAGAGTTTCTGCACCCGGCTGCCGAACGTGCGGCGAAAATACCCCGCATAGGAGTTGAACCGCCGGCTGTCGCCCCAGGGATAGATCATCGCGCTACAACCCCCAGTCGGAGGCCTTGTAGGTATCCTTCGGGGCGTTGGGCACGTTCGAGAAGAAGGTATGCCCCGTCAGCTCCTCCAGCTCCCGGATCGAATACATGTCCTTGGCCGACACCTGCTTGCCCTTGAGCTTGTTGTTGTGGCAGCGCACGAAGGCCGCGCACATCAGCTCGTCGGCCGAGCAGTCGAGCACCGACTTGCCCGTGCTGCCCGACTTGGTGCGCAGCACGGCGATGTAGAACATCGTGGGGCACGAGACGTCGTTGCGGCCGCCGAAGGAGATGCGCTTGGGCGAGGCCGAGTTGCCGTAGCGGTCGGTATACTTCTCGAAGTAGGTGCCGATGACCAGGTAGGTCGTATCGGCGCACACCTTCTTGTCGATCCAGTCCTCGAGGATGTTCCAGCCGCCTCCTCCGGTATTGAAACCGCTCGAATACTGCGGGGCGATGTTCGAGTAGTAGAAGACCTGCCGATTGATGGACGTCGAACGGGTCCGCTCGGCCGAACCGAGCATGTGGCCCTTGTTGCAGCCGCCGCCCGTCTCCTTGCTGTCATACTGGATGTTGGAAGGAATGTCGGGGTCCTGCCGGTAGGCGTTCGTGCGGTTGGCGCTGCCCTCGTAGCAGTCGTGGCGCGGCGCGGCGACCCACACAGGGCAGTGGTGCTCGGCGCTGAAGCAGACCGTGTAGTTGCGGGCCGCCCGGCCGTCGATCTTGAAGTCGGGGCACATGTGGTAGGCGTAGTAGTAGTCGCTGTTGCCCTCCTCCTCGGGCACGAGCTCCGGCCAGCCCGAGTGCTTCGTCAGCCCGGCCCCCGTACCGCCGCCGCTGGTCGCGGAGGTCGTGAAGCTTGCCGTCGCGCTCGAGTAGCTCTGCCCGCCGATCTCGGCGCAGAGTCGGTAGGTGTAGGTCGTCGAGGCCGAGAGTCCCGTCAGCGTGGTGCTCTTCTCGCCCGCGGAGGCCGAGACGGAGGCTTCACGCTCCGAGCCGCCCGAAGCCTTGTAGGCGAACCACACCTTCGAGATGCGCTCCGACCCGTCGTAGGAGAAGGAGCAGGTGACGGTTGCGCGGTCGGCAGCCACACCGCTGTGCGACGGTGAGCCGAAGACCGGCTCATCGGGTGCGGGCTCCTCGCCCGACGCCTGGTTGACGACCACCGTGCGGTCGTCGGCCCCGGTGTAGGAGAGCGTGACAACACCCGAGCGGGCCGCACCCTCGTTGGTGCCGACCTCGAACGAAATCACGCCGTACTCCGCGTTGTCGAACGACGTGAGCCAGGTCACGTCGCCCGCGGCCGTGACGTCGACGCCCGCCGCGGGGTTGAGCACCTCGTAGCGGATCGTCTGCCGCCCGCCTGCGGCCGGCACGGAGAGGGTCGTCTCGCTGACGATCTCCAGCACGGGGGCGTCGCCCCCGGCGAGGGTCGCGAATTCGGCGCCGTCGCTCATGATGCGCGAAGCGCCCAGCTCGACATAGGCATGCACGCGGTAGCGGGTTCCCGGCACGAGGCCCGTCAGGCGGGCCGAGATGGCGTTGCGCTCGAAATCGGCGACCGTCAGCGTGCGGTAGCTCTCCGCCGCCTCGTCGGCCGGGCCGTAGGCAAAGCCCTTCACCAGACCGGGGTAGTCGTTCAGGGTGAAGAGGGCGCGGCTCGACACGTTGGCCGTCGTCTGGGTCACATCCGTGACCTCGGGCTGCACGAAACGGAAATCCGCGGCGCCGTCCGTCTCCTCCTTGCAGGAGACAAAGGCCGCGGAGAGCGTACAAAAAATCAAGAAGAGAAACTGTTTCATACCTTGCGGTTATAGGGTTAGTAATTTCTGTTTTCGGAATCCATCCAGATGGTCACCGGGCCGTCGTTGAGCAGTTCGACCTGCATGTCGGCGCCGAAGACCCCCGTGGCGACGGGTCGTCCGAGAAGTTCGGACACCCGCGCGGCAAACCCTTCGTACAGGGGGCGCGACACCGCCTCGGGAGCCGCCCGCACGTAGGAGGGGCGGTTGCCCTTGCGCGTCGAGGCCTGGAGCGTGAACTGGCTCACGACGAGCACCTCGCCACCCGTCTGCCGCACGTCGAGGTTCATGACGCCGGCCTCGTCGTCAAAGATGCGCAGCCGCACGAGCTTTCCCGCCAGATACTCCGCATCCTCTGACGTATCTTCCAGACCGACCCCGACAAAGACCAGCAGGCCCGCACCCGTGCGGGAGTGGAGCCGGCCGTCGATGGTCACCGAAGCGTGTTTCACACGCTGGACAAGCATTCGCATCGCTTTCCGAATTTGGGGGATCAACGGTTTGCAAAGAAGGCCCACAGGGCATCGCCCGCCGGGACGGGGGCCGTGACCGAGACCGGTTCATGCCGCACGGGGTGGTCGAACTCCACGCTGCGCGAATGCAGCGAGATGCCGCCGCCGGGCAGCGAGCGCCGCGCGCCGTACTTCAGGTCGCCGCGGATCGGGCAGCCGACCGCCGCGAGCTGGGCGCGGATCTGGTGGTGGCGCCCCGTGAGCAGTTCGATGCCCAGGAGCGTATAGCGGTCCGAGACGCCGAGCGTCTCGTAGCGCAGCCGCGCCAGCTTCGCATCGCCCTTCGGGGCCGTGAGGGCCCGCGAGCGGTTCGTGCGGGCGTCGCGCAGGATGTAGTGCCGCAGCTCGCCCGCCTCGGGGTCGGGCGTGCGTTCGGTCAGCGCCCAGTAGACCTTGCGGATGCGCCCCTCGCGCAGCATCTCGTTGAGCCGCACGAGGGCCTTCGAGGTCTTGGCGAAGAGCACCGCGCCGCTCACCGGGCGGTCGATGCGGTGCACGACGCCGAGAAAGACGGCGCCGGGCTTGGCGTCGCGCTGCTTGATGTACTGCTTGATCTGGTCCTCGAGGGCGCTTTCGCCCGAGGGGTCGGGCTGCACGAGGTCGCCGCAGTGTTTGTTGACCACCAGCAGGTGGTTGTCTTCGTAGAGGATGTCTTCGGGTGAGAACATGTCGAAAAAGGGCGGAAAACCGTCCGGATTACAGAACGAACGTAAAGGGCAGCAGCAGCGTGGCCGACGAAACGGCCGAGGCGGTGCCGCCACCGCTCATGATGACCCGCAGCGGCGAGCCCTGGCGGCGTTCGACGTCGACAAGCACCTGCCGGCACTGCCCGCAGGGGTAGCATTCGCGCTCGGAGGGGTCCGACGCGATGGCCAGCGTCTCGATCGGATCGTCGGCATAATTGGCCTGCGCGTAGAAGAGCAGTGTCCGCTCGGCGCACAGACCGGCGGGATAAACCTCGCTCTCGAAGTTGCTGCCGTGGAGAATCCGGCCGCTGCGCAGCCGCGCCGCAGCGCCCACACGGAATTTGGAATAGGTGGCATGTGCATGCTGCGTGGCCCGCTCGGCCTCGCGGACCAGCTCCCGGTCGGCCGCGGAGAGCTCCGCAAGCGACGCGTAGTGCTCGTAATCAAATACAAACTGCTTTTCCATACTCCTTCGTTTTTGGGGTAAAGTTTTCAAAGATACGAAAACTTTTGAAATCAATCCCTCCGTAAGGCCATTTTTTTACTTTTTCGCCCTTCGGCGGGCAATATTTCACGTGCCGCAGCAGCCCCGATGCCCGTTTTATCGCAGGCGGCTCCGCCGCATGGCGGAAAATGCGCAGCCCGAAGCACGGGCGCAGACGAAAAACCCGCCCGGGCCCGAAGGCCCGGACGGGAAGGCAGCGGCTGCGGCGAGCCGCACGCGGAAGTTTCGGCGCAGCGGGGCACGCCCCGGGCTGCGGATGCGTCACTCGAGCACGAACTTCGTCTGCACGCTGTACTCCAGCCGGATGGTCTTGAAGTCGAGCGGCAGCGCCTCGGCCTCATAATCCGCGTCCGCAAAGGCGGCGCCGCGTACCTTGTGCGAGTTGTCATAATAGTAGAAATAACTGAATGGCTCATCGCGGCTCGGGTCATAGATGAGGAAACAGCGGCCGACCTTTTGTCCGATCGCTTCGGCCAGCATCGCGGCCTTCTGCCGGGCGTTGCGAATCGCCTCGACGCGCACCTCCTCCTGCAGTTCCCGGATGCGCGAATGCGAGACGCGCTCGATCACAATCTCCGAGATGCCCAGCGCATTCAGCGCCTGCCCCACGGCGACGACCTCAGCGGCGGAACCCAAACGCAGTTCATACCGGGCCGTGACGACCGACATATTGCGCTTGAATAAGGCGCTCGAGAGGTCCGAGACCTTGAGCTGTGCGGCGACATCGACCCCCAGTTTCTTCAGCGCGGCGACCATCCCCCGCTGCTGCTGCTCGATGGAGATTTTGCCCTTCGAGTCGCGCTCGTTGATCGTGATGGCGAGGTAGAATTCGTCGGGTTCGATCTCCCGCTCGGCTCTGCCGGTCACCTGCACGTAGCTCGGATAGGTCTCATTCGTCTGCGCAACGGCCCCGCAGGCAATCAGCGCTGCGGCAGCCAGCAAAATAATCCGTTTCATATCGTTTAGTTTTAGGTGATTCCTTTATATACCAAACGGCCGGCAGCGCAAAATACTGCATGCCGCCCGCCGAAAACGCGCTGCGGGATCAGCGGCGCACGAGCTTCACGACATTCTCCACGTGGTGCGTGTGGGGGAACATGTCGACCGGCTGCACAGCCTCGACCCGGTAGGCAGCGTCGAGCACCGCCAGGTCGCGGGCCTGCGTCGCGGGGTTGCAGCTCACGTAGACGATGCGCTGCGGTGCGGCCCGCAGCAGCACGTCGAGCACCGGCTCGTCGACCCCGGCGCGCGGCGGGTCGAGGATCACGACGTCGGGGTGCCCGTTCGCCGCGACGAAGGCGTCGTCGAGCACCGCCTTCATGTCGCCGGCATAGAAGACCGTGTTGCGGATGCCGTTTAGCTCGGAGTTGATCTTCGCGTCGGCGATCGCCTCGGGCACATACTCGATGCCCACGACGCGGCGGCAGCGCGCGGCGCAGAAGTTGGCGATGGTGCCCGTACCGGTATAGAGGTCGTAGAGCACCTCGTCGGGTTGCAGGTCGGCGAAGTCGCGCGCCACCTTGTAGAGCTCGTAGGCCTGCGCCGAATTGGTCTGGTAGAAGGACTTGGGCCCCACCTTGAAGCGCAGCCCCTCCATCTGCTCGATGATGTGGTCCTTGCCGCGGTAGCAGACCGCCTCGAGGTCGCCCACCGAGTCGTTGAGCTTCGTGTTGACGACGTAGAAGAGCGACGTGATCTGCGGGAAGGCCTCCGCAAGGTGGTCGAGCAGTGACGTGATGCGCGGCCGGTCGTCGGCACCAAAGACGACGATGACCATCACCTCGCCCGTCGAGGCCGTGCGCACGATCAGGTTGCGCATCAGCCCGCTGTGCTCGCGGGCGTTGTGGAACGTGTAGCCGTGTTCCAGGCAGAAGCGCTTGGCCTCCAGCCGGATGGCATTCGACGGCTCGGGCTGCAGCCAGCAGCGGCGGATGTCGAGCACCTTGTCGAACATGCCGGGGATGTGGAACCCGACGGCCGGCGCGGCCTCCAGCGCAGCCCCCGAGGCGACCTCCTCGCGCGTGAGCCAGCGGCGGTCGGCGAAGGTGAATTCGAGCTTGTTGCGGTAGAATTGCGTCTGCGCCGAGGCGAGGCAGGGGCGGATTTCGGGCAGTGAGACCTTGCCGATGCGCGTGAGCTGGTCGCACACCTGCTCGCGCTTGAAGCGCAGCTGCTCCTCGTAGGGGAGGTTCTGCCACTTGCAGCCGCCGCAGACGCCGAAGTGCTCGCAGAAGGGTTCGACGCGCAGCGGCGAACGCTTCACGTAGCGGACGACGTAGCCCTCCATGTAGCGGCGGCGCTTGCAGCGGATCTGCACGTCGACGACGTCGCCCGGCACGGTCATCGGCACGAAGACCACCACATCCTGCCAGCGTCCCATGGCCTTGCCCTCGGCCGCCAGCGTCGTTATCTCAAGCCCCTCGATCAGGGGATAGTTCGCTTTTTTTCTTGCCATCTGTTCCGGTTTTTCCGCAAAGGTACAACATATCCGAAATTTACGGCACAAAACGGCCCATTTTTCCCGCCAGAACCGTCCGACGGCCGACCTACGCCCCTGTCAATCACAATCCGAAATTGAATTAAATACCTTTTTATCAATATTTTTTGCTTTTATTTGTTTTTATTTTTAAATTTGACAAACAGTTTGAAACCACTTTTTCCAACCCCCAAAAACCATACGCCTATGAGAACACATCGTCTTACAACAATTAGTCTGCTATTAATTAGCACGTTATCATCCCATTTAACATCATGCACGAAATTGGATGAGGTCGTTACTCCGACACTTCTGCTTTAGATAAAAGCATTAAAATAAATTTTAACACCCATGATTATGTTCTCACCCATTCAACTGTTGTAACCACCAATTTGCTCTACTGCAATTGGGGATGGAACGGCACTTACAATGGATATTTTACTGTTTTGAATTCATGCTCTGTCGGAAGCGATGTTTATGTAAATCTTGGCATGATCATATCAATCGATGTAATTTAATTCAAAAATTATCATGAAAAAGCATTTAATCAATATATTGTGTGGCCTCGCATTATTGACTGCCTGCAACAGCGGGTCCGAAATTCCGACTCTGACACCGGAGGAGCAGATAATCCAGGAAACCATGGGCGATTTCGACGGCACGGTCGACATGACCTCTTTCGTCAATGACGTCCAGCAGAGTCTGTGGACGGTCGACAGACTGGATGTCAGCTATTCCAACGGAGAATTCGTAAGCAACGCCCTGTTCGACGGAGGCTCCGTCATCCAAAGGATGATGCTCTTCCCCGACGGCACCGGCCGGATATTCTATCACCCGGACGATCCGCGGTATGAGCCGTTCTATGAAGAGATCGAATGGAGCGTCAGCGAAAGCCTGCCCAACACGATCGAACTCTACAACCCCCGCATCGAGCTGGAGGCTCCGACGGCAAACTACGACCAGCATGCCGCCCGCACGACACTCGAACTGCTCGGCTACAGGGAGGGGCTCTTCGTAATGAAGGGAATGCAGCCCTTCGCCTACTGGGGCGGCCGCACGTCGGAGGGCATCTACTACGACTACTGTCTCATCTCGGGCAAACTGGTGACCGACCGGGAAACGATCGACACCTACCTCGGCTACGAAGAATACGATCCCGACGCCGAATAGACTGGCCGCACCACGCCCCGCAGGCACACACCGGCACACCGCACTCCGGAAACCCGGCCCGATACGGACGGCCGCCCCTGTCTGGGGCGGCCGTCGGCGTGCTGCGGCGCCGGAACGGACCGGCACAAAGCGGGCGAAGAGAAAATCCGAAACGGGTATTTTCCCGCAAAAAATCGTATCTTTGTCCCAACGTACAAAAACGGCACAAAAGTCCGCAACATGAAAATCGCCTGTCTGCAATTCAATCCGATCCAGGAGAACACCTATGTCGTCTGGGACGACACGAACGAGTGCATCGTCATCGACGCCGGCAACTCCTCGCCGCGCGAGGATGCCGCGCTGGACAACTTCATCGCCCGGCACGGGCTGAAACCCGTCCTTGCGGCCAACACCCACGGACACTTCGACCACACGATGGGCGTCGAGCACCTCAAGCAGCGCTACGGCATCCCCTTCGCCCTCTCGTCGAAGGACCGGTTCCTGCTGGACAACGCCTCGGTGAGCGGGTCGGTCTTCGGCGTGAAGACCGGCGCCATGCCCTCGGTGGACCTCGATCTGGAGACGATGACGGAGCTGCGCTTCGGAAAGACGACCCTGCGGGTGATCCCGACGCCGGGCCACACGCCGGGCCACGTGGCCTTCCACGACCCGCAGTCGAAGGCCCTCTTCACGGGCGACACGCTCTTCCGCGAGTCGATCGGCCGCACGGATCTGCCGGGCGGCGACTATTCGTGGATCATGCGCTCGATCCTCGACCGGCTCCTGCCCCTGGGCGACGAGACGCACGTCTATCCGGGCCACGGACCCGAGACGACGCTCGGCCACGAGGCGCTTTACAACCCCTTCATCGTCGAGGTTCTCAACGAGGAGGTCAACTACCGCGACCGGTAAATCCGCCCCGCCGGACCCCGGCGGCACGCCCCGCACGGCGCCGCGGCGGCCCGGCCCACACACCAGCAAGATGAAAAGCCTGATCCACCGAATACTCTACCGCACGCTGCCGCTCGGGGGTTACCTCCGCGCCGTGAGCCGCCTGTTCTTCCTCTGGCAGCGCCTCGGCATCGGGCGCCGCGCCCCCGCCACGGAGTACGTCTACCACCTCGCGTCGCTCGTCCGCAAGGGCGACGTCTGCATCGACATCGGCGCCAACCTCGGTTACTACACCCGCACGCTGTCGCGGCTGGTCGGTCCCGCGGGGCGCGTCCTTGCCGTGGAGCCCATGCCGCCCATGCTGGAGGTTCTGCGCCGCAACACGCGCCGCTGCCGCAACGTCGAGATCCTCCCCTACGCCCTCGGCGAGGAGGAGCGCACCGTGCGCATGGCCAACGACTCGGCCTGCGCGACGGGCTACCTCGGCACGGGGCAGAACTTCGTCGACGAGCGCGGCACGGCCCGGGGCGTCGCCTTCGAGGCCGAAATGCGGCGCGGCAGCCGGCTCTTCGCATCGCTCGACCGTCTGGACTTCGTCAAGTGCGACATCGAGGGGTACGAGCTCCACGTCATGCGCGAGATGCAGCCCCTTCTGGAGCGCCTGCGCCCCGTGGTGCTCATCGAGACGGGCGGCGAAAACCGGCCGGAGATCATCCGCCTCTTCACCGCGATGGGCTATGCGGGCTTCACGCTCGACAACGGCCGCGAAGTGCCGCTGGCCGCCGGCTCGACGAAGGACATCATCTTCCGGCCGCAGTAAATCCGAAAAAACGACACAGCCATGCGCATCGACATCATCTCCTCTGTCCCCGACCTCATGACCTCGCCCCTGAACGAATCGATCCTCAAGCGGGCGCAGGAGAAGGGCTTTGCCCGAATCGTCGTACACAACCTCCACGACTACGCCCACGACCGCCGCAAGACGACGGACGACTATCCGTTCGGCGGCGAGGCGGGCATGGTCATGAAGTGCGAACCGGTCTTCGAGCTGGTCGAGAAGCTCCAGTCCGAGCGGCACTACGACGAGGTGATCTACACCTCGCCCGACGGCGTGCGCTACGACCAGCACGAGGCCAACCGCCTCTCGACACTCGAGAACATCATCATCCTCTGCGGCCACTACAAGGGCATCGACCACCGCATCCGCGAGCACCTCATCACGCGCGAGATCTCGATCGGCGACTACGTCCTCACGGGGGGCGAGCTGGCCGCCTGCATCATCGCCGACTCGGTCGTGCGGCTCATCCCCGGGGCGATCGGCGACGAGGCCTCGGCGCTGACCGACTCGTTCCAGGACAACCTGCTGGCACCGCCCATCTACACGCGGCCCGCAGAGTTCCGGGGCTGGCGCGTGCCGGACGTGCTGCTGTCGGGCAACTTCGCCGAGATCGAGAAGTGGCAGGACGAACAGTCGTGGGAGCGCACGTGCCGCCTGCGTCCCGACCTGCTGGAAAAGTAAAAGGTGAAAGGTAAAAGGTTCATGAAGTATTTTCTCATTGCCGGCGAGCCGTCGGGCGACCTGCACGGCGCAAACCTCATCAAGGGGCTCCGCAAGGCCGACCCCGCGGCGGAGTTCCGCTTCTGGGGCGGGGACCTGATGGCCGCGGCGGGCGGCGCGCAGAACCTCCGCAAGCACTACCGCGAGACGTCGTTCTTCGGCGTGGTGCAGGTGTTGCGCAACCTCGGCACGATCCGCCGCCAGATGCGCGAGTGCCGCGAGGAGGTCGCCGCCTGGCAGCCCGACGTGCTGATCCTCGTCGACTACCCGGGCTTCAACATGAAGATGGCCCGCTGGGCCCATGCACGCGGCATCCGCACCTTCTACTACATCGCCCCGAAGGTCTGGGCCTCGCGCGAGGGGCGCATCCGCGCGCTGCGGCGCGACGTCGACCGCCTCTTCGTCATCTTCCCCTTCGAATGCGACTACTTCCCGCGCCACGGCATCGAGCCCCTCTTCGAGGGCAACCCACTGGTTGACGCGCTGGAGGCACGCCGTGCCGCACTCCCGACACCCGAGGAGTTCCGCCGCCGCAACGGCCTCGACCCGCGGCCGATCATCGCCCTGCTGGCCGGCAGCCGCCGCTCGGAGATCCGCAAGAACCTCCCGCTCATGGCCCGCCTGGCACAGCGCTTCGAGGGCTGGCAGTTCGTCGTGGCGGGGGTGCCGTGGCTCGACCGCGCGCTCTACGAGGAGGCGGCCGCCGGAAGCGGCATCCGCTACGTCTGCGACCAGACCTACGAAGTGCTCCTTGCCGCCGAGGCCGCCGTCGTCACCTCGGGCACGGCGACGCTCGAGACGGCTCTGCTGGGCACGCCCGAGGTGGTCGTCTACCGTCTGCCGGCCATCGAGTACCGCTGCATGCCCCTTGTGGTGCGCTGCCCGTGGATCTCGCTCGTGAACCTCAACCTCGGGCGCGAATCGGTGGCCGAGATTCTCCAGTCCGGTCTCGACACGACGCGCGCCGAGCGCGAACTGCGCGCAATCCTGCCCGGCGGCGAAAAGCGCGAACGCATGCTGGCCGACTTCCGGGAGCTGCGCACCGTCATCGGCGGCCCCGGAGCCAGCGACCGCTTCGCCGCACGCATGGTCGAACTGCTGCGCGCCGGAAAGCCGGAAAAATAACCGAACCCGAACACCGACAACACCCATGACACAGCCCCGGACCGGTGCCTTTCCCGATACGAAACCCCACTACGCGATCCTCGACGGACTGCGCGGCGTGGCGGCCCTCGTGGTCGTCTGCTTCCACCTGTTCGAGGCCTACTCCACGAGCCACCTCGACCAGCGCATCAACCACGGCTACCTGGCCGTCGACTTCTTCTTCATCCTCTCGGGCTTCGTCATCGGATACGCCTACGACGACCGCTGGCGGCACCTCACGGCCGTGGCGTTCCTCAAGCGGCGTCTCGTGCGCCTGCACCCGATGATCCTCTTCGGGGCGCTGCTCGGCGGGGCGATGTTCTACGTGCAGGAGTGCCCCGTCTGGGACGTGGCGTCCGTGAGCCTCGGGGCGCTGGCCGTCGCCACGCTGCTCAACGCCCTGCTCCTCCCGGCACCCGTGGGGTGCGAGATCCGCGGGCTGGGCGAGATGTACCCGCTCAACGGCCCGAGCTGGTCGCTGCTCTTCGAGTACATCGCCAACCTCTGTTATGCGCTCTTCATCCACCGCCTGTCGACCCGCGCCCTCGCCGCGCTGGTCGCCGCAACCGGGGCCGGGCTGGCCCTCTACGCCACACTCGGGCCGCTGGGCGACATCTGCGTCGGCTACTCGCTCACGGACATGGAGTTTCTCGGCGGCATGCTCCGCGTGCTGTTCGCCTTCCCGGCCGGACTGCTCCTCTACCGCCTCTTCCGCCGCGGCGGGGCGCTCCGCATCCGCGGCGCCTTCTGGTGGTCGGGTGCGGCGGTCGTGGCGCTGCTCGCCGTGCCCCGCATCGGCGGGGCCGACGCCCGCTGGATGAACGGCCTCTACGACACGCTCTGCGCCGTCGCGGCCTTCCCTCTGCTGGTGTGGATCGGCGCCTCGGGCCAAACGACCGACCGCTTCACGGGGGCGCTGTGCCGCTTCCTGGGTGCGATCTCCTACCCGCTCTACATCGTCCACTACCCCTTCATCTACCTCTACTACGGATGGGTGAAGCGCGAACAGCTCACCTTCGGCGAGTCGCTGCCCGGAGCCGCGGCGCTCGTCGCGGGGTGCCTGCTGCTGGCATGGGTCAGCCTGAAATGCTACGACATACCGATCCGCAAACGGCTCACGGAGCGCCTGCTCGGGCGCCCCGCCCGGCCGACGGGTCCGAACCATACGACACCATGAAGATTATCTGCATCGCCCGCAACTATGCGGCGCACGCCGAAGAGCTGCACCGCGCCGTCGGCGGCGGCACCGCCCGCCCGGCCGAGCCGGTCTGGTTCCTGAAGCCCGACACGGCGCTGCTGCGCAACAACGACCCCTTCTACATCCCCGCTTTCTCGCAGCAGGTGGACTACGAGTGCGAGCTGGTCGTGCGCATCAACCGCGTGGGCCGCGCCATCTCCGAGCGCTTCGCCCACCGCTACTACGACGAGGTGGGGCTCGGCATCGACTTCACGGCCCGCGACCTCCAGCGGCAGGCCATCGCCGAGGGGCTGCCGTGGGAGCGCTGCAAGGCCTTCGACCACTCGGCGGCCCTCTCACCCGTGTTCATCCCGTTATCGGATCTGGGCGGCGACATCCGCCGCCTGCACTTCACGCTGGAGGTCAACGGCCAGGTGCGCCAGCGCGGCGACACGTCCGAGATGCTCTTCGACGTCGACCGGCTGATCGCCGCCGTGTCGCAGCAGATGACCCTGCGCATGGGCGACCTGCTCTACACCGGCACCCCGGCCGGGGTCGGGCCCGTTCGTGCGGGCGACAACCTCCGCGCCACACTCGAGGGGCGCGAACTGCTCAATTTCGACATCCGCTAACATCCGCACACCATGCTGCTGCACGAAAAACTCCGCTCCCGCCGCCTGCTGCTCGCCTCGCAGTCCCCGCGCCGCCGGGAGCTCATGACCGCCTGCGGCCTGCCCTACACCCTTGCCCCGAAATACGACTGCGAAGAGCACTACCCCGCGGCACTGCCCGCCCGCGAGGTGCCGGTCTTCCTCTCGCGCCTCAAGAGCGAGGCCTACCCCGCGCCGCTCGCCGCCGGGGAGATTCTGCTCACGGCCGACACGGTGGTCGTGCTCCGCGACCGCGTGCTGGGCAAGCCCGCCGGCCGCGACGAGGCGCTGGCGATGCTCCGCGCCCTCTCGGGCCACCGCCACACGGTCGTCTCGGGCGTCACGCTCCGCACCGCCACCCGCATGCACACCTTCGCCGTCGAGACCGACGTCTGGTTCCGCCCCCTGACCGACGAGGAGACCGTCTACTATGTCGACACGTTCCGCCCCTTCGACAAGGCCGGCGCCTACGGCATTCAGGAGTGGATCGGCTACGCCGCAATCGAGCGCATCGACGGCTCGTTCTACAACGTCATGGGGCTGCCCGTACAGCGGCTCTACACCGAACTGGATAAATTCACCGACCTGTTATAACCCTATGAAAAGAACCTTGCTGACACTGCTGGCGGCGCTGACGCTGCTGCCCGCCCTCGCCGACGAGGGCATGTGGCTCCCGAGCCTCATCTCGACGCGCATCAACGACATGCGCGCCAAAGGATTCCGCCTCACGGCCGAAGAGATCTACTCGATCAACCGCGCCTCGATGAAGGATGCCGTCGTGCTCTTCGACGGCGGCTGCACGGGCGAGCTGATCTCGGCCGAAGGGCTGCTGCTGACCAACCACCACTGCGGCTACGACGCCATCCAGGCCCACTCGTCCGTCGAGCACGACTACCTGACCTACGGATTCTGGGCCCACACGCGCGCCGAGGAGCTGCCCAACGAAAAGCTGAACGTGAAGTTCCTCGTCAGGATGGAGGAGATCACCGACCGCCTCGCGGCGGGCGAGACGGCCGCGGAGATCATCCGTGCGGCCGAGGCCGAAGGGACGGGCTACCGGGCCTCGGTCGAACAGATGTACTACGGCAACCAGCAGTTCCTGTTCGTCTACGAGCAGTTCGACGACGTACGCCTCGTGGCGGCGCCGCCCTCGTCGATCGGCAAGTTCGGCGGCGACACCGACAACTGGATCTGGCCGCGCCACACGGGCGACTTCTCCCTCTTCCGCATCTACGCCTCGAAGGAGAACAAGCCGGCGGCCTACTCGCCCGACAACGTCCCCTACCGGCCGAAAAAGCACTTCACGATCTCGACGAAGGGGGTGCACGAGGGTGACTTCACGATGATCTACGGCTTCCCGGGCAACACGCAGGAGTACATCCTCTCGGATGCCGTGGCCTACATTGCCGAGCGCTCCGACCCGGCGAAGATCGCCATCCGCGACGGACGCCTCGCAATCATCGCCGCCGCCCAGGCGAGCGACCCCGCGCTGCGCATCCACTATGCGGCCAAGCACGCCGCCATCGCCAATGCCTGGAAGAAGTGGCAGGGCGAGGTGCTGGGCCTCACGCGCCGCGGCACCGTGGCCTCGAAGCGCGACTACGAGGAGCGCTTCGCCGCATGGGCCGCGGACAAACCCGCCTACCGCGACGTCGTGCGCGACCTCAAGGCCGAATACGCCCGCGTTACGGAGCCCTACTTCGCCCGCGAGATCACGCTGGAGACGCTGCGCGCGCTGCCGGCGAAATATTCGGATGCGGAGCGCGCCGCGGAGCTCTTCGCACGGTGCGAGCCGACCGAACGAGCCCTCTACCGCTACCTCTTCGGTCAGTACGCCGAGCGCTGCCCGGCACAGTACCAGGTGCCGGAGTTCCTCGACGGCGTGGCGGCGGCCGGCTCCGTCGAAGCCTTTGCCGACCAGGTCTTCGACGAGGTCTGGCAGGGCGGCGCAACACCCCTCTCGGACTCGCTGCGCGCCGGCGTCACGCGCATGACGAAGCACATCGGCTGGCTGCTCGGCACCGACGCCCTGCGCAACCTCAACAGCCGGCGCCTGAACGAGCTCTACACGGTCTACATCCGCGGGCTGCGCGAATGGGACACCACGCGGGCCTTCTACCCCGACGCCAACCTCACGCTGCGCGTGGCCTACGGCTCCGTCGCCGGCTATGAGTACGCCGACGGCGAGTACCACACGCCGCAGACGACCCTCGACGGCATCATCGCCAAAGACAACCCCGAAATCTACGACTACGACATCCCGCAGCGGCTACGCGACCTCTACGCGACGAAGGATTACGGACGCTGGGGCGTCGAGATCGACGGCCGCCGCACGGTGCCGGTCTGCTTCCTGGCGACGAACCACACGACGGGCGGCAACTCCGGATCGCCGGTGCTGAACGCCCGCGGCGAGCTCATCGGCCTGAACTTCGACCGCACGTGGCGCTCGACGATGAGCGACATCGCCTTCGACCCGACGATCTGCCGCAACATCGCCGTGGACATCCGCTACGTGCTGTTCGTCATCGACCGCGTCGGCGATGCCGGGGAGCTCATCCGGGAGATGACGCTCCGCTGACACGCCGCCCCGCCCGATGCGGGCGGAGGGCAGCCAGGCGGGCCGAACGGCCTTTCCGACCGATACGACGGGACCCTTTGCGGGGTCCCGTCGCTGTTTCGGTGCTATTTTTTCGGGATTTTGTCAGAAAAATTTTGCGAATCACAAAATAGTATCTATATTTGCACACCCGAATTACAAATCGGCCATAGAGGCCCAGGTGGTGAAATTGGTAGACACGCTACTTTGAGGGGGTAGTGAACAATTGCGTTCGTGCAAGTTCGAGTCTTGTCCTGGGCACCAGAAACCGCGTTAGAGGAAACTCTGACGCGGTTTTTTATTGTTCCCATCCGCGACGGAAACGGACCGGACACGAAAAACCGGCTGCCGGAACGCACGGGTGCTCCGACAACCGGATTATAAGGAAAAGAGAATGAAAAAACGGTGTGTGGGCCGGGGTCCGGACCCCCGGCCTCCGCACACCGGATGCCGTTATTCGACCACCTCCGCGTCGACGAATCCGTCTCCGCCCGACCGGCGGAGCTCCCTGTTGATCCGACGCCAGACAAACGCCAGCACAATCCGGAAAATTCCGTAAAGGATAAAGGCCGTACCGACGCAGGCAAGGATAAAGATTCCTCCGTAAAGAGGCGCAGCCAGAAAAACAAACGAACAGATCAGGCTCAGGATATTGCAGGCAAGCAGCCAGCCCCATCCCGTTCCGCGGAACGGCGCCAGCGCGCACGATTCGCAAATACCGAGCACGGACTGAAACAGCATCCAGAAGCCGACGACATAGATCAGCAGCGTCGTAACCAGCGGCAGGGGCAGCAGCATCAGCCACACGCCAAGCAGCACCTCGATCAGTCCCCGGGCCAGGCTCCAACCCCACGTATCGTTCCAGTTGCGGTTCGCCACGGCCCACGCGATGTTGAAAATACCACCGACAACCAGCACCGAGATAAAGAAGACCGTCAATACCGCCAGCGAATCCGCCGGGACGACAACACATGCGACTCCGGTCGCAATACCCAATACTCCGACGACAAGCGAAACCCACCAATACCTGAAGAGATTTCCACTCCGATCCGATTTCCGTAACATGGCATTTCCGTTTTTAATCACTTCACCGCAAAGGTAATTCCGCGACGGAGACATTGTATTGCCGCACACGGCACAAAAATGTGCAATATTTCGTTTTTTTACCCCGGAACATGCCGCACGGAAGAGCCGTGCCGGACAATGCACACACCCGGAATGACGGCCGGCAGGCCACGGCGGAAACCGCCCCGGCCGGAAGCGTGCCGCATGCGACACGCCGCCGGTAAAGGGGACGGGTCACTGCTTCCCGGAGCACTCGCGGACGATCTTCATGAACTCATCGCCCGTGATCGTCTCCTTCTCCACCAGGTAGTCGGTGGCGCGGCGCATGATGTCAGGGTGCGCCGAGATGATCTCCCGGGCCTTCGCATGCGCCTCGCGGATCAGCCGCAGCACTTCGGCATCGACCTCCGCAGCCGTCGCGCCGGAGCAAACCGTCGACGCATCCCCGCCGAGATAGGCATTGCTGACCGTCTCGAGCGCCATCATGTCGTAGCGCTCGCTCATGCCGAAACGCGTAACCATCGCCCGGGCCAGCCGCGTGGCCTGCTCGATGTCGTTCGAGGCGCCGGTCGTGACCGTCCCGCAGACGAGCTCCTCGGCCGAACGGCCGCCCGTCAGGGTGACGATGCGGTTGAAAAGGCTCTCGCGGCTCTGCAGCAGCTCCTCCTCGTCCTCGACCTGCATCGTATAGCCCAGCGCTCCGGAGGTGCGGGGGATGATCGTAATCTTGTGCACGGGCGCCGAGTGGCTCTGCATCGCGGCAACCAGTGCATGGCCGATCTCGTGGCAGGCGACAAGCTGCTTGTCGAAGGCGGAGACGAGCTTGTTCTTCTTCTGCGCCCCGGCGATCACGGTCTCCACGCTCTCCTCCAGATCGGCCGTCGTGACCTGCTTGCGCCCCATACGGACGGCCCGCAGAGCCGCTTCGTTGACGATGTTCGCCAGTTCGGCACCCGACGACCCGGCCGTCGCGCGCGCCACGATCCCCAGGTCGACCTCCTCGTGCCGCACGTGTTTGAGATGCACGCCGAGAATCGCCTTGCGTCCTTCGAGGTCGGGCAGCTCCATCTGAATCCGACGGTCGAAGCGCCCCGGGCGCAGCAACGCCTTGTCGAGGCTCTCGGGACGGTTCGTCGCAGCCAGGATCACCACACCCTTGCGGCCGTCGAAGCCGTCCATCTCGGTCAGGAGCTGGTTGAGCGTCTGCTCGCGTTCGTCGTTGCCGCCGTAGGCGCCGTCGCGCCGCTTGCCGACGGCATCGATCTCGTCGATGAAGATGATGCAGGGAGCCTTTTCGCCCGCCTGCTTGAAGAGGTCGCGCACCTTGGCCGCGCCCATGCCGACGAACATCTGCACGAACTCCGATCCCGAAATGGCGAAAAACGGCACCTTCGCCTCTCCGGCCACGGCCCGTGCGATGAGCGTCTTGCCGGTTCCCGGGGGGCCCACCAGCAGGGCGCCCTTCGGCAGCGTGGCTCCGATCTCGGCATAGCGGGAGGGATCGTGCAGGAAATCGACAATCTCGGTCAGCGTCTCCTTCGCCTCATCCTGCCCGGCCACGTCGGCAAACGTGGTCTTCACGTCCGACTCGGCATAGATCCGGGCGCCGCTGCTGCCGAACGAGAGGAAGTTGCCGCCGCCCTGCATGCGGGCCTGCATGCTCCGGCCGATCTGCCGCCAGATAAGGTAGAAGGCCAGACCGGGCAGCACCCACATCAGCACGAAATTGAGCACGGGGGAGTTCTGGCGGGGCACGCTCCGGTTGAAGGCGATCCGTCCGTCGGAATTGGGGCTCTCGGCCTTCAGCAGACGGTCGACCAGCTCGGGATCGCCGATCTCACCGGTCTGAAAGGTCTGCGTCTTGTCGTCCTCGCCCTTGGCGCTGAAATAGATCAGGCCGTTCTCGATCATGACCCGTTCGACCAACCCGCTGTCCACCTTGCCGATAAAGGTTCCGTAGTCGGTCTCGATGATCCGGCGGCCCGAAAAGTTCGGGAAGATCAACCCGTTGAGGAACAGGACGATCAGCACGACCCACAACAGGCCTGCATAGGGATTGCTTCGGGGCGGCGTCGGAGTCCCGTTGTTCTGTTGCTCCATAATTGTCATCTTTTTCGGGCAAAAATCGCGATTTTCCACTATTCGCCGCTTACCGGATTATCCCCAAAGATGTGCAAAGATTCCTCAAAACGGCATCACGGGGAGACCGCTCACAGCCCGGGTATCCCGCAAGCGGGCACGCGGACCGCCTACCGCAACTCGAACTCCGCCGTCTTCACGTTTTTTGAATCGGGGCCGCACATCACGCTGAAGACGCCCGGTTCGACGACGTAGCGCAGATCGGCGTTCCAGAATCCCAGCTCCGCCGCCCCCAGGGTGAAGACGACCTCGGTCTGTTCGCCGGGCCGGAGGAGCACCTGACGGAACCCGCGCAGCTCCCGCACGGGACGGGTCACGGAACCCACGTGATCCCGGATGTAGAGCTGGACGGTCTCCCGACCCGTGCGGTGACCGGTATTCTTGACCGTAACGCGGACCGTCACCGGCTCGTCGAGCCGCCACACCCGCTTTTCGAGGGTCGGCGTGCCGATCTCAAAGGTCGTATAGCTCAATCCGAAGCCGAACGGATAGGCCGGTTCAAAGTCGATGTCCTGGTAGGAGCAGGTATAGCCTCCCGCCTTGCTCTCGGGGCGGCCGGTGCTTTTGTAGTTGTAGTAAATGGGAATCTGTCCGACGTGCGCAGGGAAGGTCATCGGCAGCTTCCCGGAGGGATTGTACTCCCCGGAGAGCACGTCCGCAATGGCGTTCCCGGCCTCCGTCCCGAGCCACCAGGTGAGCAACACGGCGTCGGAATGGGCGGCCGCCTCGTCGAAAATCATCGGACGCCCGCCCATAAGCAGGGTGATGACCCGTTTGCCGCACCCCTTCAGGGCGCGGACCAGCTCCTCATGCTGCCGCGGGATGGCGATGTCGGCCTTCGACCGGGCCTCGCCGCTCTGGAAATAACGCTCCCCCACGGCGACCACCACCACGTCGGCCCGGCGGGCGGCTGCCAGCGCGGGCGCCAGATGCAGCCGGTTGGTCTCCAGATCGTACCCCTCGGCATAGAGGACCTTCGCTCGTCCGTACCGGGCCTCGAGCCCCTCCCGGACGGTCACCACCTCCTCCACCGCCCCGTCGGAGGCCCAGATGCCGCGCATGTCGATGCGCGAGTCGGCCAGGGCCCCGATCAGCGCAATGGTCCCCGTGAAACGGTCCAGCGGGAGGGTTTCGCCGTCGTTCTTCAACAGGACGATCGACCGCACGGCGGCCTCCCGTGCAAGGCTCCTCAACGAATCGCAGAGAACAGTCCGGGCCTCCCGCTCCGGATCGCAGTAGCGGAACGGATCGTCGAAAAGGCCGAGCTGAAACTTTTTCAGCAGGATGCGCCGCACGGCATCATCGATGCAGGCCTCGGCGACCTCGCCGTCCGCGACCAGTCCGCGCAGCCGGGAGACGTAGGCCCGCGACTCCATGTCCACATCGCAGCCGGCCGTGATGGCGGCCCGGGCGGCATCGCGCAGATCGGCCGCATAGCCGTGCGGCACCATCTCGCCGATCGAGCCCCAGTCCGAGACGGTCAGCCCGTCGAATCCCCATTCGCCCTTGAGCAGCGTGCGCTGAAGGTATGCGTTGCCCGTGGCCGGGATGCCGTTCAGGTCGTTGAATCCGTTCATGACGGAGCCAACGCCGCTCTCGACGGCAGCCCGGAAGGGCGGCAGGTAGGTATCGTGCAGCGTCAGGAGCGAGAGGTCCGTCGTGTTGTAATCCTTGCCCGCGATACAGGCTCCGTAGGCGGCGAAATGCTTGGCACAGGCCATCACCGTCGTGACATCCGCCAGCGAGCGGCCCTGAAATCCCTCGACCCGGGCCCGGGCGACGAGCGATCCGTACCAGGGGTCCTCGCCGGCCCCCTCCACGACCCGCCCCCACCGGGCGTCGCGGCTGATGTCCACCATCGGGGCGAAGGTCCAGTGCACCCCCTGGGCCGCCGCTTCGCGCGCCGCACCGGCAGCCGTGCGCCGCATGAGGTCGAGATCGAAGCTCGACGCCTCGGCCAGCGGCACGGGAAAGACGGTCTGCATGCCGTGGATGACATCGAGCCCGAACAGCAGCGGAATGCGCAGCCGCGACTTCATGGCGTGCTCCTGAAGCCTGCGGGTCCGCTCCGCCCCCCGGATGTTGAGCATGGAGCCCACCAGCCCCTTTTCGATTTGGACGATCTTGGTCGTGTCGTCGATGACGGGGCCCGTCGCCTGTCCGTTGCCCGTATACTGATTGAGCTGGCCGATCTTCTCCTCCAGCGTCATGAGCGACAGCACGGAGTCGACCTTGCGGCCGTAGGGCTCTCCGATTTCCACCTCCCGGAAGGCACTTCCGGCCGAACATCCGCACAGGAACAGCGACAGCGCGCACGCAATGGTTTGAATGGGTCTCATGGCTTCATTCTGATTCTTCACAAGGCAAACGTCATTCGGAGTGCGCGGCGAGGCGGCCTGATCACCGGGGCCCACGCCACGAAGCGGCCGTGAGCGCCCCCTTTTTGTCCCGGACCGGCTCTGCCGCATGCCGAATGATCCATGAAAGATAATCATTCAGAATGGATTTCCGCCCTTTTTCACCGCCCGAAAAAACGACGCGCAAGTATACCATCCTCTGTTCCAACACGTTAGGAACTCAAAAAAAAAAAAAAAACGACCAGACCGGGCAATAGGGGCCGATTCCGCAGAATCGACCCCTTTTCAGCCAACCCGGCAGCCGGGCGCCGCGTCACCGCATCACCGTGTCACCGTGTCACCGCACGCTCACCTCGTCGAGGAAGAACCACGAGGGGTGTCCGACGCCGTAGTGCCACGACGGGCAGTTCTTCGTTCCGACGATGTCGATGCGCACGTACCGCGCCCGGACGGGTTTGTCGCGCCGGAAGGTTGCCTGCACGAACTTGACCTGCGGGGAGCGGTCCTCGGCAAAGGCCTGCTCGCCGAAGGGCTCGTAGGCGGCGTTGTCGCACGAGAGCGAGCAGGAGACCCGCTCGGGCAGCAGAATCCATGCCCCGAGCTGGTGCAGGAAATCGCACTCGACCTCCGACACCTCCTTCTCCTCCCCGAGGTCGATGAGGAAGCTGCCGTCGCGGCCCTCCCAGCCGACCCAGCTCTCGACATAGGTCGTGCCGCCGAAGAGTCCGTCCGTCAGCGCCGTCTCACCCAGCTGCACGTATCTGGGCGACGGAGCCTCGATCCACACCACCCGGGCACCGCGCGCCAGGTCGGGCCGCCGCGTCTCGTCAGGCATGTAGCGCACACGGTAGAGGCGGCAGTACTCCTCGGGCGTATTGCGCCGCTCGTTGATGATCGAAACAGCGAAATGACGGCAGCGCTCCTCGAAAAGCGCAAGCCGGGCCGCCGTGGCGGCGGGGTCCGGCACCCCTTCGGCACGGTCGATCTCCAGCTCGGAGTACTGGAGCGGCAGGCGCGAAAGGCGCACGCGGTCGAGCAGCACCGAATCGTCGGCCACGGCCGCCTCGGCCAGGTCAAAGAGTTCGTTGTAGCGCCGGCGGCAGTTGCCATTGAGCATGCCCTCCTTGTGGGTCACCGGCGAATCGTAGATCCAGAGCTCCTTGCCGCTGGCCAGCAGGCCCCCTTCGAGCAGCTTCTCGTACTGGTAGATATGGGGCGCCGCCGCACCGTAATAGCCGCGCATGAAGGAGCGCATGAGCGAGTCGCTGTCCAGATCGGGATTCCACATCAGCTTGCTCACCATGTAGGCCCGCATCTCGGGGAAGCAGCTGCCCCGCTCGCCGCCGATCTGCGAGAAGTGCATCGTCACGTGGTTGCGGCGGAAGAGTTGGATGTTCTTCTGCAGGATCGGGAAGTTGGGGAAGGGCGAGAGCATATTGTCGAAATTGATGCCGTAGTCCCAGACGAAGAGGTTGTCGCTGATGGCCGACCATCCCTCCAGCGCCCGCACAAAGTCGCGGCCCGAGGCGTTGTCCGTCAGGGGCACCTCACGCTTGCAGTCAATGTCGCAAAGCATGATGTTGACGTTGGGCCGCGGCTTGACATGTTTGGGCGGGTGCATCGTGTAGAGGTAGGCCAGCGTCGAAAACTCCTTGTCGGGGAAGCGGTCGGCCAGCCGGTTCAGGAAGTGGATGAGGCTGCCAGACGGCCCGCCCTCGCGCTCGTCGAGCGCCCGACACGCGGGGCAGGTGCAGTTGGTGAAGTTGCCGTCGTTCTGGCTCACCGAGATCGTGTGCATACCGGGGTTGGCCCGGAAGATCGAGTCGATCTTCGTGCAGACCACCTCGAAGAGCTCGGGATTGGTCAGACACCACTGGCTCGCCTTGCCCGGACGCCGCTCGCCGTTGATGAAGGCGTAGTATTCGGGGTGGCTCCGACCGTAGACCTCCGACGGCAGGATGCGGTCGAAGGTGTGGACCCAGTAGCCGCCGGCGAAGGTCTCCTGCGGCTCCTCGAAGCGGAACCAGTCGCGGTAGAAGGGTTCGGCCATCGCATAGCACTGGCTCTGCCGGTAGCGGAATGCCGGATTCTCGGCGTGATCCAGTGCGGGGATCGTCACGTCGCGGCTCCGGGTCAGCCGCCAGGCGTTGTTTCCGTAGCAGGCGACGCCGAGGTACTGCTCCAGCAGGGTCACCACGCCGTAAATGGTCCCCTTGCCGCCTCCGTCGGAGATCATCAGCCGCCCGTCGCGGGTCTTCAGCCGGAAGCCGTCCTCGGTCAATCCACGGGCATCCCCGGCGCCGAGGACAATGTCGCCGCGACGGGGTTTTCCCGGCGCCACGACGGGCAGCCGCGCCCCGCTGATGCGTCCGACGAGCTCCTGCAACAGCGCCGCCGCCCGCATGTCCACCGAATCGGCCGGATCGGCGACAATCCGCGCCACGGCCTTTCCATGCCTTACGATGCGCACCTGCGCCGCCGACGAGACCGCCGCAGCCACCAGGCACAAGGCGCACAACCAGTGTACGATCTTCATATCCTGCAATATTTTGGGTTAAAGTTCGGATTCCGACAAGCGGTTTCCGTAAGGCAAGTTAGCACATTGCCGCGAGAAATCACAAAACGGAGCCATTTTTACGATAAGTCGCCGGCCGGTCGGCAATACAATCGGCTACACCTTGCCTGAATCAGCATCCGAAACCCGGAAACGGCACAAGCCCCTGTACCATGCAGACAAAACAAAAAGGGAAGAGTCGCAAGATTCTTCCCTTTTTTTTCTGGAGCGGAAAACGGGACTCGCACTCGCGCTGCGCGCAAGTAATGGCCGCGATTCGTTATTGACACCCCCAGCCCCTGAAAGGGGCGCCTTGAGGTCGCGGGCGTCGAATCCCGTTCCCCCCCCCGAAAAACAAAAAGGAGAATCTTGCGATTCTCCTTTCTTTTGCCTCTCTGGAGCGGAAAACGGGACTCGCACTCGCGCTTTGCGCGAGTGACGGCCGCGATTCGTTGTCTACACCCCCGGCCCCTGAAAAGGGCGCCTTGAGGTCGCGCGGACAAGCCCCGGGCATGTCTGCATCAACAACAAAGGGGGAACCGGACTGGTTCTCCCTTTGTTGTTGGAGCGGAAAACGGGACTCGGACCCGCGACCTCAACCTTGGCAAGGTTGCGCTCTACCAACTGAGCTATTTCCGCATGACGTCTCCGAAACCTGCGCTTCGGGACTGCAAATATAGAATGAAAATTCGTTCCTGCAAAATTTTCGATGAAAATAATACGTTTTCCGAACAGAAAAGTTTCATCCGACCTCCCAAACCGAAAAAAAAAAGGCCGACCGACACAAAAGGCCGACACAATAGGCCGACCGGAACAAAAACGGCACTCCGGAAAAACCGGAGTGCCGTTTGTTTGCGGAATCGCGCCCTTCGCGGCCGCGTCCTTCCCGCCATCGGGGCAAAGCCCTCCCGAACGGAAGCTGTCGCGCGCCGCTGCGGTCCGGCGACCCGATCAGCGCACCTTGAAATCCTCGTCGGCGCGGACCGGGATGGGCAGCGAAGCGTAGTAACCGCTTTCGAGCTTGTCGCGCACCGACTTGAAGGCCTCGAGCGTGAAGTTGACGTCCTCGAGCGTGTGGGCCGCCGTCGGGATGACGCGCAGGATGATCTCGCCCTTCGGGATTACCGGGTAAACGACGATCGAGCAGAAGACACCGTGGTTCTCGCGCAGGTCGACGATCAGGTTCGTGGCCTCGGGAATGCCGCCCTTCATGAAGACGGGGGTCACGGGCGAGTTCGTCACGCCGATGTTGAAGCCGTTCTCACGCAGGCCGCTCTGGAGCGCACGCACGATCTCCCAGAGTTTCTGCTGGTATTCGGGGTGGTTGCGGATCAGCTCCAGACGCTTCATGGCGCCGATCACCATCGGCATCGGCAGCGACTTGGCGTAGAGCTGCGAACGCATGTTGTAGCGCAGCAGGTTGATGAGCCAGCGGGGGCCGCTCACGAAAGCGCCGATACCGGCCATCGACTTGGCGAAGGTGTTGAAGAGCACGTCCACGCCGTCGACCACACCGAAGTGCGACGCCGTACCGCGGCCGCCCTCACCCATCGTACCGAAGCCGTGGGCATCGTCAACCAGCAGGCGGAAGTTGAAGTCCTTCTTCATGGCCACGATCTCGTCGAGCTTGCCCAGGTCGCCCTTCATGCCGAAGACGCCCTCGGTGATGACCAGCACGCCGCCGTGCTGCTCCTCGGCCAGCGTCGTGGCGTGCTGCAGCTGCAGGCGCAGCGACTCCATGTCGTTGTGGCCGTAGACGAAGCGCTTGCCCTTGTGCAGGCGCAGGCCGTCGATGATGCAGGCGTGGGCCTCGGCATCGTAGACGACGACGTCACGCGGCGTGAGCAGGCAGTCGATGATCGAGATCATGCCCTGGTAGCCGAAGTTGAGCAGGAAGGCATCCTCCTTGCCGACGAAGGCGGCCAGCTCGCGCTCGAGCTGCTCGTGGTATTTGGTCTGACCGCTCATCATGCGGGCGCCCATCGGGGCGGCCATGCCGAACTTGGCGGCACCCTCGGCATCGGCCTTGCGGACCTCGGGGTGGTTGGCCAGGCCGAGGTAGTTGTTCAGACTCCAGTTGAGCATCATCTTGCCCCGGAAAAGCATGTGGGGGCCGATCTCGCCCTCGAGTTTCGGGAAGGCGAAATAGCCGTGGGCATACGACATGTACTGACCGATCGGTCCGCCCGCATTTTTCTCGAGGCGTTCAAAAATATCAACCATTTCTTATCGAGTTTTATGAGTTTGTGTTTTCCGTATTCCGTTTCGGACGCGCAAAAGTATAAATAATGTGGATTAATCGGTCAAAATTAGCCGTTTTTTATTCCGTGCGGATACGCATTTATACCTATTTTTGCCTCTTGCGCCCGACGCAAGGAACACAAACTCACCGCCGTCGGCGGTCGACGGCATCGACGATGACCGCCACGGCGCCGTCGCCCGTGACATTGGTCGCCGTGCCGAAGCTGTCCATGGCGATGTAGGTGGCGATCATCAGCCCGAGGAGCGCCTCGTCGAAGCCCAGCATGCTCTCGAGCAGCCCCAGCGCCGCCATGATCGCCCCGCCCGGTACGCCCGGCGCCGCCACCATCGTCACGGCCAGCAGCAGGATGAACCCCGCGAAGGTCGCCGCCGGAATCTCCAGCCCGGCCAGCATCGCCACGGCCAGCGCACAGGCCGTGATCTTCATCATCGAACCCGAGAGGTGGATCGTCGCGCAGAGCGGCACGACGAACGACGCCAGCTCGGGCCGCACGCCGAGGAGCACGGTCCGTTCGAGCGTCACGGGGATCGTCGCGGCCGACGACTGCGTGCCGAGGGCCGTGACGTAGGCCGCGAGCATCGTGCGCAGCATCTTCAGGGGGTTGCGGCGCGCGGCGAGGCCCGCCACCGAGAACTGCAGGAGCAGCAGCACGACCGTCAGTGCGAAGATCACGACGATGAGCTTCACGAAGACCCCCAGCACGCCCGCCACCTGTCCCGAGCGGGTCATCTGCAGGAAGATGCCGAAGATGTAAAGCGGCAGCAGCGGGATGATGACCCCGGCGATCGTGCGGTCGACGATCAGCTTGAAGTCGTCCATCACCCCCTTCAGGCGCTCGCTGCGCGTATAGGCCATGCCGAGCCCCAGCACGAAGGCGAGGATCAGTGCCGACATGACCCCCATGACGGGCGGCATGTCGACCGTGAAGAAGGGGGCCAGATCGACGGCGTCCGCCTCGGGCAGCACGGCCTGGGAGCCGGCCAGCAGCCGCGGGAAGAGGGCCCGTCCGACGGCATAGGTGCCGAATCCCGAGACGAGTGTGAAGAGATAGGCCAGCGCCGCCGTGAGAGCCAGCAGCCGCCCGGCGCTGCGCCCCAGGTCGGCAATGCCCGGCGCCACGAGCCCGAGGATCAGCAGCGGGATAACGAAGCCCAGCAGCTGGCCGAACAGGGCGTTGAAGGTCGTGAAGATACGCACGGCCCAATCGGGCAGCAGGAAGCCGAAGGCGACGCCCGCGGCGATGGCCGCCACGACGCGCGGCAGCAGTCCGAATCGCAGTTTCATAGGCGAAGTTTTTGTAAAGGTAGCGATAATTCTTAAATTTGCCGTATGACATCCCTCTACCACGACATCATTTTCGGCCCGGTCCATTCGCGTCGGCTGGGTCTCTCGCTGGGCGTCAACCTGCTGCCCACCGAGTCGAAGTTCTGCTCGTTCGACTGCATCTACTGCGAGTGCGGCTGGAACGCCGAGCATCCGGGTGCACGCCGCTTCAACGACCGTGCGGACGTCGCACGCCTGCTGGACGAGACGCTGCGGCGCATGGTCGCCGCGGGCACGCCGCCCGATGTCATCACCTTCGCCGGAAACGGCGAGCCGACGCTCCATCCCGACTTCGGCGAGATCATCGGCGACGTGCTGGCGCTGCGCGACGCCCTCTGCCCGGCGGCGAAGGTCTCGGTGCTCTCGAACGCCACGCAGATCCACCGCGCGGAGGTCCGCGAGGCGCTGCTGCGCGTGGACAATCCGATCCTGAAGCTCGACTCGGCGTTCGACGCCACCGTGCGGCGCATCAACAACCCGCAGAGCGCCGCCTACAGCGTGCGCGCCACGGTCAAGGCGATGAAACGCTTCGAAGGGCGGATGATCCTCCAGACGATGTTCCTGCGCGGCACGTGCGACGGCACCCCGGTCGACAACACCACCGAAGAGGAGGTCGCGGCATGGCTGCGCCTCGTCGACGAAATCCGCCCGCGGCAGGTGATGGTCTACTCGCTCGACCGCGACACCCCCTGCCCCACCCTCGAGAAGGTTCCGCGCGAGGAGCTGCTCCGCATCGCCGCCCGCGTCGAGGCGCTCGGCATCCCCTGTTCGGTCGCCTGACGCCATGCAGCTGCTCATCTCCTGTGCCAAGACCATGGCGGAGGCCCCCGCCGTCACACCGCCCCGCACCACGCGGCCCCGCTTCGCGGCCGAGGCCGACCGGCTGGCTTCGCACCTGGCGGCGCTCCCGGCCGACGAACTCGGGCGCCTGCTGCGTGTGAACGCGGGACTGGCCGCCGAGAACCGCCGCCGCTACCTCCGCTTCCACGACGCACCGGCCCATGCGGCCCTCACGGCCTACACGGGCATCGTCTTCCGGCACATCGCACCGGAGCGTTTCACGCCGGAGGATTTTGAATACGCCCAGCAGCACCTCCACATCACCTCGTTCCTCTACGGGCTGCTGCGTCCGCTGGACGCCATCCGCAGCTACCGCCTCGAGGGCGACGTCGTCCTGCCGGGCGAGGAGTGCAGCGCCTTCGACTTCTGGCGCGCACGGCTGACCGACGGGCTGCTCGACGCCATCCGCGCGGACGACGGGGTGCTCGTCAACCTGGCCAGCAGCGAGATGAAGCGGCTCTTCGACTGGAAGCGCATCTGCCGCGAGGTCCGCGTCATCGAACCCCGGTTCCAGCTCGACGAGGGCGGACGCCTGCGCACGGCGGTCGTCTACACGAAGATGTGCCGCGGGGAGATGACCCGGCAGCTGCTGTGCGGACGGGCCACCGACCCCGAAGCACTCCGGGATTTCACCTGGGAGGGATTCCGCTTCGACGAGGCGCGCAGCACGCCGAACAGCCCCCTCTTCACGATGTGACGCCGGAGCATCCGGACAGACGCAGCGAAAGGGCCTCGGCAGGAGACCTCAAAAAATCACACGAAAGGACGCGCCGCGCAAAGGCGGAGTGAAAAAGCGCCCTCGAAAGGCGGCACGAAACGACAGGCCGGAAAAAGGAGGCAAAAAAGTCGGCACGAACACGAAAGGGTCCCGGCAGGGAACAGCCGTCACAGAAGGGCGTCGCAGAAGGACACCACAGAAGAGCACCACAGAAGAGCACCACAGAAGAGCACCACAGAAGAGCACCACAGAAGAGCGCGCAAAAGGGCGCCGCGGCGTTACTCCTCCGACTGATCGACCACGAGCAGCCGGTCGGTGTCGTAACCGCGTGCGCGGGCCAGCTGCACGATGTGGAGATAGGTCTCCGGCGGCAGTTCGGGCGTGCGCGACAGAATCCACAGATACTTTGCCGAACGGCCGCCGACCAGTGCCCACTCGTACTCCTCGCCGAGCTCCAGTACGTTGTACTGCGAATAGAAAATCCAGAAGAACGAGACCCGCAGCCGTCCCGGCACCTTCGTCAGCCGCGCCTTGCCCTCGGCCACGCGGCGCTTGCCCGTGCGGACCTCGCGGCCGCTGTTGCGGACCAGGATCAGGCCGTCCGGCCGGCGCTCGTAGGTGGCCTGCACGTGGTCGAGTCCCCGTTCAAAGCGGAAATCGAAGCGTGCGATCTCGTACCATGTACCCAGATAACGGTTCAGATCGAACGTGCGCACGGGGGTGCGGTTCACCTCTCGGCCCGCACGGCAGTAACCCACCGCAAGGGCCAGCACGACGACCAGCAGCAGCATGTAAACGATTTTCATCTCCCGAAAGATTGGTTTCGTCCGGAGATTCAGCAGAATCCGTGCCGAAACCGCGCCGGCACGCTATTTTACGCCGACCTGATCGAGCAGCGCCGCGAGAATACCCTCCTCGTCGTAGCCGCACAGGGCATGCAGCTGTGCGGGGGTGCCGTGTTCGACCCACCGGTCGCCGACACCGAGCCGCCGCACGGCGACTTCGTACCCTGCCGCATTGAAGAAGGCCGTGACGGCCTCGCCCACACCGCCCCGCAGCGCACCGTCCTCGACGGTCACCACGCGGCGGAAGCGGCTGCCGACTTCGCGGAGCAGCTCCTCGTCGAGCGGCCGGACGAAGCGCAGGTCGTAGTGGGCGACGCTCACACCCCGCTCCGCGGCCCGCACGGCCGCACGGGCCGCATCGTTGCCCACCGTGCCGATCGTCACGAGCGCCACGTCGCTGCCGTCGCGCAGTTTGCGACCGCGGCCCACGGGCAGCGTCTCGAAGGGCTCGCCGCGCCAGGCGACCCCTTCGCCCGTCCCGCGCGGGTAGCGGATCATGAAGGGATGGCCGTTGTGCAGCGCCGTATACATCATGTTGCGCAGCTCCCGCTCGTTCATCGGAGCCCCGAAGATCAGCCCCGGCACGGGGGCGAAGGCCACCATGTCGAAGACCCCGTGGTGCGTCACGCCGTCCTCGCCGACCAGGCCGCCGCGGTCGAGGCACATCACCACCGGGAGGTCCTGGATCGCCACGTCGTGGATCACGTTGTCGTAGGCCCGCTGCATGAAGGTCGAATAGATGTTGCAGAAGGGGACCATCCCCGCGGCGGCCAGCCCCGCCGAGAAGGTCACGGCATGCCCCTCGGCGATGCCCACGTCGAAGCTCCGTTCGGGCATCGCCTGCATGAGCAGATTCATCGAACAGCCCGACGGCATGGCGGGCGTGACGCCCACAACGCGGGGGTCGGCCTGCGCCAGCTCGACAAGTGTCTCGCCGAAGACATCCTGGTAGCGCGCCGCGCCGCTCTTCGCCGCGAGGCGCTCGCCCGTATCGGGATTGAAGCGCCCGGGAGCGTGCCAGACGGGCTGGTCGTGCTCGGCCGGCAGGTAGCCCTTGCCCTTGACCGTCAGCACGTGCAGCAGCTTCGGGCCCTCGATGTCGCGCAGTTCGCGCAGCGTGCGCACCAGCTCCGTGAGGTTGTGGCCGTCGACGGGACCGAAGTAGCGGAAGTTGAGGCTCTCGAAGAAGTTCGAGTTGCTCAGCAGCCCCTGCTTGACGGCGTTGCTCGCCTTCTGGCAGAGCCGCAGCAGCCGCGGCGTATGCGACAGAATGCCCCAAAGCCGCTGCTTGAAGCGGTTGTAGTGGACCGACGTGGAGATCTTGAGCAGGTAGTTCTTCAGCGCGCCGGTGGCCTGGTCGATGGCCATGTGGTTGTCGTTGAGGATCACCAGCAGGTTCGTGCGCTTGCTCGCCCCGGCGTTGTTGAGCCCCTCGAACGCGAGGCCTCCGGTCATCGAGCCGTCGCCGATCACGGCCACGACCTGCCGCTTCTCACCCCGCAGCTCGGCCGCCTTGGCCATGCCGAAGGCCGCGGAGATCGACACCGAGGCGTGGCCGCCGCCGAAGGCGTCGTACTCGCTCTCGGCCATACGCGGGAAGCCGCTGATGCCGCCCAGCTGCCGCTTCGTGCAGAACGCTTCGCGGCGTCCGGTGATGATCTTGTGGGCATAGGTCTGGTGCCCGACATCCCAGACGATCTTGTCATCGGGCGTGTTGAAGACATAGTGCAGCGCCGCGGCGAGCTCCACGGCCCCGAGGCTCGAGGCCAGGTGCCCGGGATTGACCGAACACTGCTCGATGATGTAGTGCCGCAGTTCGTCGCAATAGGCGCGCAACTCCTCCGGCGAGAGCTTTTTCAGGTCCCGCGGCGAGTCGACCTTGTCCAGAAGTTTGTAATAGCCAGATGTCATGGCAGGACAAAGATAATACAAAATATGAATTTTTCGGGAAATTTTTCTATCTTCGCAATACGATAGAACCCCCACAACCATGAAATACAAACGGATACTCCTGAAATTGAGCGGTGAATCGCTCCAGGGCACACAGAAATACGGACTTTCGCCCGAAGTCCTCCAATCCTACGCCGAGCAGATCAAGGCGGCCGCCGCGACGGGCGTGCAGATCGGCATCGTCATCGGCGGCGGCAACATCTTCCGCGGCCTCTCCGGCGCCAAGAAGGGCTTCGACCGCGTGAAGGGCGACCAGATGGGCATGCTCGCCACGATCATCAACTCGCTGGCCCTCCAGTCGGCGCTCGAGGACAACGGCGTGCGCGCCAAGGTCCTCACCTCGATCCGCATGGAGCCCATCGGCGAATACTACTCGAAGGCGCGCGCCATCGAGTACCTCGAGGCGGGCTATGTCGTCATCATCGGCGGCGGCACGTCAAACCCCTACTTCACGACCGACTCCGCCTCGGCGCTGCGCGGCATCGAGATCGAGGCCGACGTCCTGCTCAAGGGCACGCGCGTCGACGGCGTCTACACGGCCGATCCGGAGAAGGACCCCGCGGCGGTGAAGTTCGACGAGATCACCTTCGAGGAGGTGCTCGACCGCCGGTTGAAGGTCATGGACCTGACGGCCTTCACGCTCTGCCGCGAAAACCGCCTGCAGATCATCGTCTTCGACATGGACACCGCAGGCAACCTCGGCCGGGTGCTGGCCGGCGAACCCATCGGAACCCTCGTAAAACTGTAAGCCATGGAACCGATCCGAAGAGTCAAGAAGAAGAGCAATACCTCGTTGTGGATCATGCTGGCGCTCATCGCGCTCATCATCCTCGTCATGGTGCTGCTGCCCTCGTGCGGCAACCGCAGCGCCCGGAAGGCCGCCGCGGAGGCGGAGGCCACCACGCTCGTGCAGGCCGGCGACAAGGCTCCGGACTTCACCGTCGGGATGTTCGACGGCAGCCGCGTCACCCTTTCGGACCTGCGGGGCAAGGTCGTGCTGCTGAACTTCTGGGCCACGTGGTGCCCGCCCTGCCGCGAAGAGCTCGCACGCGTGCAGAGCGACCTGATCGACCGCTTCGCCGGACGCGACTTCATCTTCCTGCCCGTCTCGCGCGGCGAGGCGCGCAGCGCCGTCGAGACCTTCCGCAACCAGAAGGGATACGACTTCCCGATGGGGCTCGACTCCGCGCAGAGCGTCTACGGGCTCTACGCCACGAACTTCATCCCGCGCAACTTCCTGATCGACCGGGAGGGCAACGTCGTGCGGGCCACGATCGGCTATGAGCCGGAGGAGTTCGACGCCCTGATAGCAAACATCGAAAAGACACTCGAAAAATAACCAAGAACGAATATGGACACCAAAACGATTCTCAACGACGCCTCCGCCCGCATGCAGAAGGCCGTCGACCACCTCGAAGAGGAACTGCTGAACATCCGCGCCGGCAAAGCCTCGCCCAACGTGCTGAACGGCGTCATGGTGGACTATTTCGGGTCGCAAGTGCCCGTATCCGGCGCCGCCAGCGTCACGGTCCCCGATGCCAAGACGATCCTGATCCAGCCCTGGGACAAGAACATGCTGCGGCCGATCGAAAAGGCGATTCTCGACTCGAACATCGGCCTGACGCCGTCGAACAACGGCGAGACGATCCGGCTGACGATTCCGCCCCTGACGGAGGAGCGCCGCAAGGGGCTTGTCAAGCAGGTGCGCTCCGAGGCCGAAACGGCCCGCGTAAGCCTGCGCAATGCCCGCCGCGATGCGGTCGAAGCCTTCAAGAAGGCCCAAAAGGAGGGCATGCCCGAGGACGAGTCGAAGGACGGCGAAACCCAGGCACAGAAACTGCTTGAGAAGTTCACCAAGGCGCTCGACGAGGCCGTAGCGAAGAAAGAGAAGGAGATCATGACCGTATAGTTCCTTCATCCGCGGGGTGGCAGGCGCACGCCGATCAGCCAGGCAGGCCGCAACGCGCAAATGTCGCAAAGCACAGCACCAACCCGCCTCTCGACAGATTCGTCATCGTAACGCCGGCCCGGAGAGTTCCGGGCCGGCGTTCAAATTCAGGCAGAGATGTTCGGCCCCCTCAAAATCGGCAAAAAGCAACCCGGACATTCGAACCATTCCAATAGAAAACACATCGGCAACCATGAAAAAACATATCAGTCTTTGCTGCTTTTTACTTATGTTATCCACCTTGTCCGCACATACACATGAGCAAACGCCCGATGTCGACAGTCAAATGTTTGTCATCCATGCCGACAGTACGACCTCCATGGACAAAATATTCAACATCGAATATTCCTATTCATATCAAAGTGATCGGGACGCCATTCTACTCGAATCGATAGCAGACATTATCGGTATTGGTTACGACATCGTCAAAGGGCCGCTAATCTCAACGAGTGCCCAAGCACTCATAATAAACGGGAGTACCCAAATAAGCAGAATGCAGACCTTCACTTATCAACTGACGTTTGACAAGGCGGGTACATATACTCTTCCGCCACTTGTCGCCAAGACGGAATCAGAGATCGTGATCACATCCGAACCGTTCACAGTCCATGTTACCGGAAATAAAAAAGTCAAAATTCCCGGCAGACGACAAATCGATGCTGACACCGCAACCATCGAAATAATCCTGAACAAGGATACCGTCAGTTTGGGCGACAGCCTGATTTGCGATGTCAAAATGTTCTGCAAACTCCCGGTCAACAGCATATCCATCCCAAAGGTCGAGACAGACAACGCTTTCTGCAAATCTCTGTCGATCCACAAGAAAAATATTGAGAAAGTCAATTACAAGGGGAGTGATTATGACATGTACCTATTGAATAGATATATCATCTATCCGATGCAGCCTGGTACGCAGAAAATACGGACATCGCCCGTCGACGTTGACATGATAACAAAATCTACCGACGATGCAGGACATCCAACCACTAATCGAATTATGGGGACCCTCTCATCCGAATGCAAGGAATTCGTTGTGACAAAGCGTGAACAGGACCTGGAAACAGGTCATCTTCCGACCGTGTCACACCCTATTCCCGAGACAGGTATTGTTTTGGACTGTTCGGGCAGTTTCAATTACAAAGATGATCCCGCATCCGTTTCATTTCTACAAACCGGACTAAACATCCTTCATGCTGTTCTTGATGACAGCAACAAGGCCGATTTTGATTTAACCACCTTCGCGGAGACTCCCTGCTATTGGTCCAATCTGACAAAAATCGACAAGGCAAACGATATTCTTGAGGATGGCTCGGAATCTACGGCACTGTACAATGCCATACTGGCATCCGTATTTCGTTTTGGCACCCCTTCCGAAAACCAACCGCGCTCGATCCTGCTTCTGACGGACGGCAAGGAGAACAGCAGCAGCATTACGGAAGAGACTCTGATCAACATATTGCTGGCAAACAAAATCAAGGTAGACGTGGTTGCCATCGGAAGCGATAAACCTCTGTTATTTTACAAATCGCCATACACGGGAAGATACGCGAGATTGAAAAATACCCAGGATTTTGAAACACTGAGAAAGATTGCGGAAAAGACAAACGGAACTTTTATTTACATAAAGAACGGACAACCAACCGATCAGGATATCGAAAAGATAAAAGAAGCCATCAAAAACCGCCAAAGGCCAGCAACCCCGGCCGACGAACGATTTATTCCGGATGGTGATATATTTAATTTCTTATATAAGAAAATCATATCGGAGACCGTAAAAACAATCCGATAAGGGGGGGGGCACAGCCGACTGAAAAACATCGTGCTATCCGTTTTTGTCCTTCTCGCAACAGATCCGACAAAAAGACAACAATAGCACAAACCATAAGCACACAACCACAGCCTGCACTACATGAAAGCAGCAAGAACGCCGGCCCGGGAAATCCCGGGCCGGCGCTTTCTATTCCGCAAAGGCAGAGGCGCGGGAATGACCCGACCCAAGAATCGCCCGCCCGCCGGGAAAGGGATGGCCCGGTCAGAACAAAAAACAAACCGCTCAAGACGGGGCTCACGCACGGTCGGACATTTGTATCCGGAACTTATACCAGCCGTAAATCGAAACTTATACCGGCCACAAATAAATACGACACAAAAATCCCCGGACGGGAGTACTCGCGTACCACCCATCCGGGGATTTCCGATGAGGATGCGGATCACCCGCACCATCCAACCGATCGGCCGCCGGACCTGCCCGGAGAGAAGCCCCCGAAAAAGGGATTCTTCCTGATGAGACTGCCCCTGATGAGCCCCCTCCGAAGAGAAGAGCTCCACCGCCGTTGAGAGTCCCCTCCAAAGAGAAGAACCCCACCCTGGCGAGCCCCCGGCCCGGTCCCGGCCCGAATTACATCTTCTTGCCGACGTTGGTCTTCTTGGCAACCTTCGGAGCGGCGCTCTTGGCGGCTGCGGCCTTCGGAGCGACGTTCTTCGGGGCCTTCTTCTCGCCCTCGACAACGGTGGCATCCTCGACGGCGTCGGTCTTCTTCGCGGCGCTCTTGCGCGAACGGCGCGTCTTGGGCTTCGCCTCCGTAGCGGCGGGCGTAATACCCAGCGTGTAGGGCTCGTTGAAGTCGACGAACTCGATGATGCACATGTCGGCACCGTCACCCAGACGGAAACCCGTCTTCAGGATGCGCGTGTAGCCGCCCGGACGCTCGGCGATCTTCGGGGCGATCGTGCGGAAGAGCTCCGTCACGGCCTCCTTCTGCTTGAGGTACGAGAATACGACGCGGCGCGAGTGGGTCGTGTCCTCCTTCGACTTGGTCACCAGAGGCTCCACGAACATGCGAACGGCCTTGGCTTTCGCGAGCGTCGTCTCGATGCGCTTGTGCAGAATCAGCGACGAGGCCATGTTGGAAAGCATCGCCTTGCGGTGTCCCGCCTGACGGCCGAGGTGGTTGAAATTCTTATTGTGTCTCATAAATTAATCTTTGTCAAGTTTGTAGATTGATACGTCCATACCGAACTTCAGGTTCAGCGAGGCCAGCAGCTCGTCGAGCTCCGTGAGCGACTTCTTGCCGAAGTTGCGGAACTTCAGCAGGTCGTTGCGGTTGAGCTTCACCAGATCGCCCACCGTATCGACGTCGGCAGCCTTCAGGCAGTTCAGGGCGCGGACCGAGAGGTCCTGGTCCGAGAGCTTCGTCTTCAGCAGCTGACGCATGTGCAGCACGTCCTCGTCGAACTCTTCGGCGCCGTTGGGCTCCTCCATGTTGACGGTGATCTTCTCGTCCGAGAAGAGCATGAAATGCTGGATGAGGATCTTGGCGGCCTCCTTCAGAGCCTCCTTGGGGTGAATCGACCCGTCGGTAGTAATTTCCAAATTCAACTTCTCGTAGTCGGTCTTCTGCTCGACACGGTAGTTCTCGATCGAATACTTCACGTTCTTGATGGGCGTGAAGATCGAGTCGATCGGCAACGTACCGAACTCGCATTCGGCAGGCGCATTCTCCTCGGCGGGAACGTAGCCGCGACCCTTGCCGATCGTGAGCGTCATCTGCATCTTGGTGTCCGGGGCCAGGTGACAGATCACCAGGTCCGGATTGAGCACCTTGAAGAACGACAGATAATTCGAGATATATCCGGCAGTCAGCTCCGTAACACCCGCTACGTTAATGGACACTTTTTCGGCATCCTGATTATCGACTGTGCGGATAAAACGAACCTGCTTCAGATTGAGGA